>Ga0209629_10003687_pt1 | contig 11083 bp, 10 predicted proteins | sample TergutCu122P5_FD_187286 | JGI IMG/M metagenome (GOLD analysis project Ga0209629, IMG submission 187286) | Cubitermes ugandensis P5 segment gut microbial communities from Kakamega Forest, Kenya - Cu122 P5 (SPAdes) (version 2) | ecosystem: Host-associated > Arthropoda: Insects > Digestive system...
ATTAACATTAAAAATCAAATACAATGATTAAATATATGGTTTGTAAAAAAGGCTATTACGAAACGCCGGAATATAGCTCAAAAGCTTGGATACGCGTTACTACTCCTACCAAAGAAGATATTCAATTCTTAATTGAAGAATTTGAAGTTCCAGAATCTTTTTTCAATGATATTGAAGATATTGAAGAGCGGCCGCGTGTTGAATACGAAGACGGATGGCGGATGATTATCATGCGGTTGCCCTATAAACATGAGGAATCGGAAACTTCATTTACAACCTTACCGTTTGGCGTTTTGACTAATGGCGATACTTTAATTACCGTATCTCATAAGCATCTCGAAATGATAGATGATTTTATTTTTTATTCACGAAAAAAATCCTTTGAAGAAAAATCAAATACAGATTTAATTTTGCATTTACTTTTATCTTCGGCGGTTTGGTATATGAAATATTTGAAAACCATTAATTTGGAAATTAAAGATGCCGAAAAACAGATGGAGCGCTCTGTACGCAACGAAGAACTACTAGAATTAATGCGTTTGGAAAGGACTTTGGTTTATTTCATTACATCTATCAGGGGCAACGAAATTTTAATACAAAAACTTAAATGTTATTCAAACAAAAACGAATGAAATTTGATGACGATTTGCTTGAAGATGTGGAAATTGAGATGCAACAAGCGCGAACTATGGCTAATGTTTACAGCGATGTGTTAACCGGTATGATGGATGCTTTTGCCTCGATTACTTCCAACAATTTAAACATAGTAATGAAACGCTTAACTTCGTTTTCCATCATAATTATGGTTCCCACGCTGATTGCCAGTTATTACGGTATGAACTTGGAAAAGGGAACCACTATTCATAATGCGCAATTTTTTATGGTAATTGCAGGATCATTGGTACTATCTGTGATTTGTATCATTTATTTTATAAGGAAAAAATGGTTTTAACAGGAATAATTAAAAAGCAAAATATATGCAAAACATCATTGAAATAAACAATCTCACAAAGATTTATCAAGAAGACGCCGAAGTAGTTAAAGCTTTGGACGGAGTAAACTTAACCATTGGCAAAGGAGAGTTTACGGCAATTGTCGGTCCGTCGGGATCGGGAAAAACTACTTTGCTCAATATGATAGGCGGATTAGATGCCCCTACTTCCGGAACAATCGTAGTTGATGGTATAGAAGTTACTAAATTATCAAGCAATGATTTAATCAACTTCCGCAGAGATAATGTCGGCTTTGTATTTCAAGCCTACAACCTGATTCCTGTTCTGACGGCAAAAGAAAACGTCACATTCGTAATGGATTTGCAAGGCGTTCCAACGAAACAAAGTACAGCGCGTGCTATAGAGTTGCTAAATAGCGTGGGGTTAGGCGATCGCGTTGATGCGCGTCCAAGCAAGTTGTCCGGTGGACAGCAGCAGCGTGTAGCTGTCGCACGAGCATTGGCATCAAAACCGAAATTTATCTTAGCCGACGAACCCACTGCAAATCTCGATGGTAAATCTGCTGAAACCTTGTTGGATATTATGGAAAAGCTGAACGAGGAGGAAAACATCACATTCATCTTTTCTACGCACGACCCGCGCGTCATGCAAAAAGCAAGACGAATTATCACGCTCGAAGATGGTAAAATTGTTAGCTAAAATAGCAATTTCTTTTCTGTTGCAAGGATTATTTATCCTCACAATTTCAGCGCAGGGAAAAGCAACATTAAACGGATATGTCAGTGGATTATATACGCCAATCTATTTGACTGGCGAAGATATGTTTGTTAATAATGGATTAATACACAATCGTTTAAATTTCAAATACAATCCGGATGACAAATGGAGTTTTGTTGCTGAACTTAGAAACCGCGCTATATTTGGTAATTTCTCAAATCTAAGCTCCGATTATTTTTCCATGCTGACACAAGATAACGGATGGATGAATCTTTCATGGAACATCACTCAGGGAAACAGCTATTTATTGAACAGTTCCATCGAAAGGCTAAACATTGCTTATAACGATAAAAAATGGAGTTTTGTGGTTGGAAGGCAACGGATTAACTGGTCGCAAACCTTGATGTTTAATCCGAACGATATTTTCAACGGCTACTCGTTTTTCGATTTCGATTATCCTGAAAAAGCGGGCAGCGATGCCGTGAGGTTATCCTATTATCCGTCGGAAGTTTCGGTGGTAGAAATCGCAGCAAAGCTCAATCATTGGGGACAACCGACTGTCGCAGCGCTCTGCCGCTTCAATGCCGACGGATGGGATGTGCAGGCGCTCGGAGGAATTGTGAACGAATATGATAGAGTAATCGGCGCAGGTTTCAGCGGCGAAGCTGGAGGAGTCAATTTACGGGGCGAAGCGTCGTTTTTTCATTCCACGCAAACGGAAGCTCCACTGAAAAACACATTAGTCGCTTCATTCGGAGCGGATTATATTTTCAAAAATTCATTATCACTTTCCGGAACTATTTTGTATAATCAACAACCAACAGGGAAAAACGGCGATTTTCTTTCGCTTTACAATACACCCTTATCGCCGAAACAACTTTCCATAACCGATTGGACGGCATGCGTTCAGGCGTCTTACCCCATTACGCCTCTATTAACCGGCGGAATGGCAGTCGTGAGTTTTATAGATATGCCCGCTTTCTATTTCGGTCCATCAGTCGATTATTCCCTCTCTAATAATCTTACCCTTAGCGCTATGGTACAGCTTTTTACAGGCGGTTCGAAAACCGAGTTATCCAATCTCGCTATGGGTTATTTGAGATTAAAGTATAATTTTTGAATTTTACCCCGCAAAGTTGGAAATCTCATGATTTTCATATAACTTTGTATGAATTATAAACCCTGAAAAATTATTACAGTCATGAGAAAATATCTTGTACTTTCTTTTTTTTGTATTTCCTTATTTGCCGGAGCGCAACCGGGATTACGTTTGCCTGCCATTATCAGTAATCATGCCGTTTTGCAGCAAAACAGCGAGGTAAAACTCTGGGGATGGGCGTCCTGCGCTATACCGACTAAAATCAGTTGCAGTTGGAATCCGACCGATACCGTTTCGGTAATGCCTGAGAAGGATTGCAGTTGGAGCGTTTTGGTGAAAACGCCGAAAGCGAGCGCTACGCCTTATACTATCACATTTATCAGTGGTAATCAGAAAATTACCGTCAGCGATATTCTCATTGGAGAAGTGTGGCTTTGTTCGGGACAATCGAACATGGAATACAGCTTTAATTCAGGTCCTATCGACGCGGGCGATGCCGTAGCGCAATCGGCTAACAATGAGATACGTTTTTTCCAAATATCCCATTTGTATAATAAATATCCGCAAACAAACTGCGACGGAGAATGGAAAATCTGTTCGCCTCAAACGGTGAAAAGTATGAGCGTGGTTGGCTATTATGTAGGAAAAAGAATCAATGAAGCCACTCAATCACCTGTCGGACTGATTGCTTCCTATTGGGGCGGAACTTGCGTGCAAGTCTGGATGCCTGATGAAGTTTTTAATAAAAGCGCCGAATTGAAAAAAGCAGCCGATAATTTATCGTCCGTCGGTTGGGCGCCTGTTGCGCCGTCGGTTCTCTACAATGCAATGATATATCCGTTAATCCCTTATCGCATTGCCGGAACTGTCTGGTATCAAGGCGAAGGCAATACGGAACAGCCTCAGGAATACGGAAAACTTTTTAAGGCGATGATTACAAGTTGGCGGGAAGTTTTCAATAATAATTTTCCATTTTACTTTGTTCAGATAGCGCCTTGGAGCGGATACAGAGGACTCAGCGGAGCTATTTTGCGGGAACAGCAGGAAAGCGCTCTGTCTTTGCCGAAAACCGGCATGATTGGCGTAGGCGATTTAGTGGATAATATCAAGGATATCCATCCGAAACTGAAACAAGCTGTAGGAAACCGTTTGGCAAATTTGGTGCTGAAAGAGCAATACGGAGTGAATAATCTGCAACCCTATCATCCCCGTTTCTCTAACTATACGGTTAATAAGGATAAAATAAATATTACCTTAACTTCAACGGGTAAATTAACATGTAAGGATAAAGAAATAAAGAACTTCCAATTAGCGGGAGAGGACAGGGTATTTTATCCGGCAACGGCTACGATTGAGAAGAACGGCTCAATAACTTTAACTGCCAAGCAAGTGAAAAATCCTGTTGCTGCACGTTATTGCTTCACCAACGACGCAATGCCCAATCTGTTTGACGTTAACGGATTGCCTTTGCTTCCTTTCCGCACGGATAACTGGTAACGCATTTCGCCGTCAGATACCATCTAATTGGGTGAATTCAAATTAATACGATTTTCCTGAGAAATGAACGAAGGATGGATAGTAGAGCGATAGTAGATGTATAGTAGCAGTACGGATTTGGTACGGGCAAAGTATTATCCAAGTATAAAATTATAATTACAACAATCGCATTATATCAAAAAACATTTGGCGAGTGTATAATGATACGCTATCATTTGGCAATCGTTTGAGATTCTCCTTTTCTTGTTGTTCAGTGGAAAACACAAACGAATGGGTGTAGCCATTATCGTTTAATTTAAAATTATTTTTCGCAAAGATAAATCTTTTTTTCTTATAACCCAATATGTCAAAGAATGTTTTTACCTGACAACCCTAACAGGGTTTAAAACCCTGTTAGGGTAGAAGTATGCCCAACATACAAATACCCGCCCTTTATTTCACAATAAAAGACGGGTAACTAACTATACAAATGTTAAATTGCTTTATGCTTCGTTCCTTGCAGTCGCAATGACGGGTGATTGTTGTGGATATGGCTCTATAAAAATTTCTGAAGATCGGCTTTATTTATTCTCCAGCGCTGCTACCCGCTGCAACAAATCGTTGATAGCCTGTCGCTACGGCGTTATTTTTACGGCAGCGATGCTTGTATGGGAATAGCCGTCATTGTATGCTGTTCCTCTTGAACCCTCTGTAACAGCGCCAAGATAAAAAGTTATTGGCACATCTGCTGCTGTAAGTGTAATTATTTGTGTTCCTGCACCTGTCCCGCCATAAATATTCGAGGCAGCATCGCCTCGTCCCTTATATACCAAAACTTGAGAATTTGGAACTATTGTTGCGGCTGAGGCGCCCGTCGATATAAAAGCCGAACAAAAATTTGAAGCTGTTCCATCAGCATTTGGAGGATCGCCGGTCATCATTACATTACCAACAGTTTGTGCAGAAACTTGATATATAATTAAATAAGTGCCTTTTACAGTGATTGTAATACTTGCTAAAGAGTAATTAGGCGTTGCATTATATAGGACAACAGACGCCCCTGAAAAATTTTGCATAAATTGCGGTAAAAATGCGTTTCCAGGAACCGTAACTACATTTCCGGATGCATCTACCCCCAAAGTGGCGCCGGCAGATTCAGGCGTATATCCATTCAGGTTTGTAAATTTTAATCCCGAAACATCGCCAGTCCCTGAATTTATTTCCAGCTTTGTGGCAGGCGTTGCAGTACCGATGCCTACATTTCCGCCGGCAGTTACCCGCATTTTCTCGGTGTTGTTGGTAATGACAGGCAAATCATTCGCATCCTTCGTTCCCAAGGTTTGCAGGCTGCCGTTGGTATTGCCGCCAAGCAGCCAGGCGGGATTTTTTGAGTCCGTAATTTTCACCCACACAGCGCCGTCGAAGTAGTAATAGCCGGCGGCGGTAATATTCACGGTTTGCGGAATGGTTGCGACATATACAAGGGTCACATACACCAGTGCGCCTTTTTGGGCTGTCGTGTACAAAGCGCTTCTGGCGTTAAGTAGCGACAGCGCCATACGCGGCGCCATCATACCGTCGGGAGTCGCCGAGCCGACGGGTTGCGTAGCGACATCAAGTGTCGAATTAGGCGTTCTTAGTTCGCCAACAGTTACTTGCGCCTTCAGAGGCGATAATGCTAAAAATGCGGCTGCCACGATAAGGGCTGCCATTCCTATTTGTTTGCTATTAATTTTCATACGTTTGAATTTTTAATTTTAAAATAGTTTATTAAATAATAGAAATTGATAAATGTATAATTCATAGTCCGCAGGACTAAATGTGCATAACCCCCAATGAAGCGAAGCGATTGGGGGAAATACCGCATCCTCCTAATATACTACAACCCGAAGGGTTGAACTGAATACTGCGTTCCTGCCGATGCTTTTATTCAACCCTTCGGGTTGTCGACCGGAACTGATTTTTGTCTTACCCCCAATCGCTTCGCTTCATTGGGGGTTATGTATATTCAATCCTTCGGATTTATGGTTGCAGGCGGGGAAGTTGATGCAAACGAAGTCAGCATGCCGCATTGGATTGCAGCGGGGGACAGTTTTTGCCGTTGCTTAGGATGATATGATAATAAGTCAGGTTTGTCGATTTTCGGATACACGTTTTCCCTGTTGGCTTTAGCCGACTGACTGTCGCCTCCGATTCGCTGTTGAGGTGAAATTGCCGCCGCCGCACTGCCACACTGTAAAAAAGAGGATGATGAAGGTGCAAGCGGGAAAACAAGTAATACAACGGCATCCGGTTCGTGTTCTGTAATTTTGTTTTCTGCCGGCGCAGGAGTTGCTTTCTTTTTTACTCTGGCTGCTTTTTTATGATTGTTAATAGAATCGGTTTGTTTTACAAAAATAAGGTCGGAATTGTAAACTTTTGCGTTTTCGGCGATGTAGATAAAAGGGGATTGCGGGTCAAGCCCGCAATGACAGTCGCTTTCCGCTGCATGGAGCGAGAAACTCGCCATCACTACAAAAATCACCGTTAGAAATTTACAATTCATAATTCATAATTAATTTTAGCGCATTTCCCTGTCTTTTTTACAACTCTTTATCATTCGTTTCGTAAACTTTTATCCCTTTCACGTCTTGGATGTTTTTCACAAAAAATCCTTTTCCTTTTAGTGTACAAGTTGACGTGCTTACTATCAAACATTAAAGGAGACAGGGAAACTTGCTAAAATAGCGCAAATTTATTTTTAACTTTCAGTTCAATTCTACATACGTTTGTTCGTTTAATACCATTCACACATTTATCCACTTGTAAATATTTTGTGTCATTAAATTCAATTGTTAAGTTAGTTGCTTAGGTAAGCAACTAAACCATTATGGAAACCTATTTTTAAATCATTTATAATCAATAAATAACGATTATAAAAAAATTATTCTGAACATCAGTGCATAACATTTTGCATAACATTTTGCCAATATGGGGAAATGGTATTTATGAAAACTTGCTATATACGTGGATTAATGAAAGTGAATGAAAGACTTCCAGTATAACTTTTGCATAACATTTTGCACAACAATTGTATTATAGAAGTCTGATTATAAACAAGTAAAGAAATAGTATAATAATAAAAAACTTATTTTTCAACCGAAAATCGCGCTGTGTTTGCTAACAAAAATGCCGGTATTTTAGTTTAACCGGCTTAAAAAATGTGCATTATATGTCAATAATATTCTTTATAAATGCCCATAGTTGCTTGTATTAACATTAATTAACTAATAATATTTACAATAATGACATATTTTATACTACCTTTGCCGCAAAGTTTAATTAGTGCAGTTGCTTACCTAAGCAACTGTTTTTTTTAGTATGGATTAGCGGGGAAATTCCTAACCTTTATTATTCATACCAAATGGTAATATAAATTTAACCACAAAGAACACAATAGATTATACAAAGTTCACAATTTAATTGCAATCTTTGTGATCTTTGTGAAAAACCTTTGTGAACATTGTGGTAAAAAAAGTATGAATAATTCAGGCTAATTCTTAATTCCTAATTTTTTTGAAATAAAAAAACCCGCCTCTTTTCCAAGAAGAAAAAAGACAGGAATTTATGTTTTAACAAGTTATCTTGCTGTAATAAGCAATGTGCTAAAATAGTTGCAACATTTTTAACATTCAAGTTGATTATTTCCCCGCCTTGAATCCCTTTCATTCAATCGAAGCATCCAGCGCTTTTTTCACCGAGCCATATTTAAGAAGCAATTTGCGGGCTTCCTCTTTGGGAATATGCATCTCATCTACAATCATACGGGTTCCACGCTCAATTAATTTTTTATTGGTTAATTGCATATTAACCATTTTATTGCCTTTCACCCGTCCCATTTTAATCATCAAAGTGGTAGAAAGCATGTTCAGAATCAATTTCTGTACGGTTCCTGCTTTCATGCGGGTGCTGCCGGTAACAAACTCAGGACCGGCAACCGCTTCAATCGGATATTCGGAAGCCTGTGCCAGCGGAGAATTGGGATTACAGGTTATACAGCCGGTCAATAAGCCGTTTTCACGGGCTTTTTCCACTCCGCCAATGACATACGGGGTTGTCCCTGAAGCTGCAATTCCGATAACCGTATCTAAAGTATTGATTTGAAAAGCCTGCAATTCTTCCCAAGCCTTTTCGGGATTATCTTCCGCCGCTTCCACTGCGTTTCTCAAAGCCGTATCGCCGCCGGCAATCAATCCGATGATAATGCCTGGTGAAACACCGAAAGTCGGTGGAATTTCGGAGGCATCCAAAACTCCCAGACGCCCGCTCGTTCCGGCGCCTAAATAAAAGACCCTTCCTCCTTTCGGCATCCGCTTCAATATTTGCTCGACAAGCGCTTCTATCTTAGGAATTACTTTTTCAACCGCCAAGTGGACTTTGGCGTCTTCCTGATTAATGCCGGTCAAAATCTCATGTACCGACATCTTGTCTAAATGTTGAAATTCAGATGGAGATTCAGTGATACTTATCATATTATTTGATAAAATTGTAAATATATTACCGGCTGATGCAATTATCCCTGTTTCAATCGTTTTTATATTTCATAGCCGCTACCGCCTGAGAAGTATCGTTCCCTTTTTGAATCTCGCTAATAGCTCTTTTAACTATGGAATCATTATTTAATATCAAAGAAAAATAAGCTTCATCTCCGAAGAAAATCTGCAAAATATGCGCGCAAGTCATGTTCAATATTTGATTTGCCGAAATGTTGATTAAAGTTGTCCTGCGTTTAATTCCCTTTGTTTCTGCAAATCGCACGACATCAGAGAGAAGAATTTCTTTCCTTAAATAAAGAAGCATATCTTCACTGTTGGCAAAGGTTTTTAATTTACTGCGATTAGCGTCCGAATATTCAAAAGCGTATTGATTAAAAATACCTTTATTCTCTAACTGAACATAATAGGAAGTAATATCCGTTGTGTCGAGCGGAACAAAAATGTCGGGCATAATTCCGCCGCCGCCATATACTTTTCGACCGGACGAAGTAGAATAGGATTTGGAAGCATCCAATGTCATACTGTCTTTATACAAACCTTCTCCGGCAGACATGCGATCGAACCATTCATGATTGTATTCATCTGCTTTTCCCAATTCATATTTACGTTGGATATTTCGTCCGGATGGAGTAAAATAACGGGCAATGGTCAGACGCACCGCCGAACCGTCGGACAACTCTATTTGATTTTGTACTAATCCTTTGCCATACGAGCGGCGACCAATAATCAATCCACGGTCGTTATCCTGAATGGCTCCGGCAACAATTTCGCTGGCAGAAGCCGAAATCTGATCCACCAGAATCACTACTTGCTTATCTTGCAAAGTGCCTAACCCGTCTGCCGTTACATATTCTCTCGGGAAAGCCCTCCCTTCCATATAGACAATGGTTTGCCCTTTTGACAGAAATTCATTGCAGATATGAACCGCCGACTCAAAAGAACCTCCCTTATTCATCCGTAAATCAATGATAAACGATCGACAGCCTTTATTCAGCAATTTTGCCATAGCGCCGATAAATTCGTCATAAGTAGTATTTGTGAAAGAATCGTAAATCTTAATTATCCCGATACCTTCCGAAATTTCATAAGCCGCTTTGATTGAACTCAATGGGACATAAGTCCGTGTAAGCGTATAGTCTTTTAATACTCCTTCGCGCAAAATACCTAACTTAATCGAAGTACCCACTTTGCCGTGTAAAATTTGCACTGTTTTTTCTTCCGGCAAATGATTTCCGGCAATAAGAGAATCGTTAATGGTAATAATCCTGTCGCCGGCTAATAATCCCGCTTGTTCGGCGGGACCTCCTGAAATAAGGCTGTTAATAATTATTGTATCCGAATAAAAAATCGTATTTATGCCAACGCCGGCAAAATGCCCCTCCATATTTTCATTAATCGTTTCCAATACGTTTTCAGGAATATAGCTGGAGTGAGGATCTAATTCTGCAACTATTTTGGTAATAGCGCCTTCCATCAGGTTTTTTGTATCGATGGTATCCACATAATCTTCATTGATGATATCAAGAAGAACATCAACTTTATTTCCTGTATTTATAAAAAGTTTGCGCGCTAATGATTTACTGGAAATAAAATTACCGGCTAAAAATCCAACAACTAAAGCAAGTAAAACAAGAGCGGCAGGTACTGCCAATTTTTTCAAACTCATAACTTTGAAACTAAATGTTTCGGTATTTTTTTTATTAATTTATTTATTTTGATCAATATACACAACATCAATTTTCGCTCTTTCCAATAATTCAATTCCATCAATTATACGATATTGCTCGGAATAAACCACTCGCTTAATTCCCGCTTGAATAATCAGTTTTGCACATTCGAGACAAGGCGATGCGGTTACGTATAAAGTCGCATCCCTGCTGCTATTATTGGAACAGGCAATTTTTGTGATAGCATTTGCTTCGGCATGCAAGACGTAGGGTTTGGTCATCCCGTTTTCATCTTCGCAAATATTTTCAAATCCGCTGGGGGTGCCATTGTAACCGTCCGAAATAATCATTTTATCTTTGACGATAAGCGCGCCGACCTGCCTGCGTTTACAATAGGAATTTTCCGCCCAAACAGCTGCCATTCTCAGGTAGCGTTTGTCCAATGCCAATTGTTTGCTGCTTAATTTACTCACTTATGCAATTTTTTGCCCGCAAAAATACAAAAAAAAAGTATATTCATCAATATTAGTGATGCACTAAATTAAATTTTGTTTTTGTAATTAATTGATATATAATAAATAATAAGCGTTCTTTGATTTTACGATTTGATTTGAGAATTAGTAATTTTGCCGTTTT
>Ga0209629_10003688_pt1 | contig 11082 bp, 6 predicted proteins | sample TergutCu122P5_FD_187286 | JGI IMG/M metagenome (GOLD analysis project Ga0209629, IMG submission 187286) | Cubitermes ugandensis P5 segment gut microbial communities from Kakamega Forest, Kenya - Cu122 P5 (SPAdes) (version 2) | ecosystem: Host-associated > Arthropoda: Insects > Digestive system >...
GCAGCAAAGAATTGCGACAAGAAGATTTTAGAGAAACTGTGGAGTTGGGGTGGAGAAGTGAAAGTAAACCTCAAAGATGACCTGTTGCTAGCCAAAGGTAGGAATGGGCAAACTGCCTGGGACATAGCAGCAGAGAAAGGCAACAAAGAGATTTTGGAGAAACTGTGGGATTGGGGTAGAGAAGTGCAAGTAAACCTCAAAGGTGACCTATTGTTAGCACGTAATTGTTATGATCAAACTGCTTGGGACATGGCAGCAGATAATGGCTATGAAGAGATTTTAGAGAAATTGTGGAGATGGGGTAGAGAAGTGGCAGTAAACCTCAAAGATGACCTCCTGCTAGCCAAAGGTTTTATTGGACTGACTGCCTGGGACACAGCAGCAAAGACTTGCAACAAGAAGATTTTAGAAATATTGTGGAGTTGGGGTAAAGAAGTGCAAGTAAACCTAAAAGATGACATGTTGTTAGCCAAAGATTTGAATGGACGAACTGCCTGGGACATAGCAGCAGAGAAAGGCAACAAAGAGATTTTAGAGGAACTGTGGGTTTGGGGTAGAGAAGTGCAAGTAAACCTCAAAGATGACCTGTTGCTAGCCAAAGGTTATTATGGACGAACTGCGTGGGACATAGCAGCAAGGAATGGTAACAGAGACCTTTTAGAGCAACTGTGGTGTTGGGGTAGAGAAGTGCAAGTAAACGTCAAAGATAACCTGTTGCTAGCCAAAGGTTATTATGGACGAACTGCCTGGGACATAGCAGCTGAGAATGGCAATGAAGACATTTTAGAGAAACTGTGGGATTGGGGTAGAGAAGTGCAATTGCACCTCAGAGATAACCTGTTGCTAGCCAAAGGTAGGAATGGACAAACTGCCTGGGACATAGCAGCAGAGAAAGGCAACAAAGAGATTTTAGAGAAACTGTGGAGTTGGGGTAGAGAAGTGCAAGTAAACCTCAAAGATGACCTGTTGCTAGCCAAAGATGCGTGTGGACAAACTGCCTGGCACATAGCAGCAGAGAATGGAAACACAGGTATTGTAGAGAAAGTGTGGAGTTGGGGCAGGGAAGTGCAATTACACCTTAGAGATGACCTGTTGCTAGCCAAAGATAGGAATGGACAAACTGCCTGGGACCTAGCAGCAGAGAAAGGCAACAAAGAGATTTTAGAGAAACTGTGGGTTTGGGGTAGAGAAGTGCAAGTAAACCTCAAAGATGACCTTTTGCTAGCCAAAGGTAGGAATGGACAAACTGCCTGGGACATAGCAGCAGAGAAAGGCAACAAAGAGATTTTAGAGATGCTGTGCATTTGGGGTAGAGAAGTGCATTTACACCTCAGAGATGACCTGTTGCTAGCCAAAGTTAGGAATGGACAAACTGCCTTTGACATAGCAGCAGAGAAAGGTAACAAAGAGATTTTAAAGAAACTGTGGGTTTGGGGTAGGAAAGTGTAAGTGTACTAGAGAGATGACTTTTCTAGCCAAACGTTTTAATGGACTGATTGCCTGGGACATAGCAGCAGGGAAAGGGTAAGAAAGAGATTTTAGAGAAACTGAGGGGTTGGTGTAGAGAAGTTCAAATAACCTGAATTAATAAACCAAGGTAAGAATATACTAACTGCCTGGCATACAGCAGGGGAGAATTGGTTTTGGACAAAGAGAAAAATTATATACCTCTATGGATTCAAAACTGTATTGCTGTTTCTGAACATTATGAACATGTTGCCTGGCTGTTGGCTCGATAATACTTGGATATTAGAGAGCTGTGGAAGTTGGCGGCCTTAAGACAGGGCTTGCTTCAATAGAAAAGTGGTGGTCATGGCTAGCATCTCTTGTTATTGCTAATGCTTCTACTTATCATAGATGTTTCAGAACTGGAAGCAGTGTCCATAACGTAGCCTGATAAAATATTGCCACATAGTGTGCTGTTAGCTAGCAAGCAAGTGGAGCTGTTTGAATGTACACTGCCAAGTCTGTTTGGCAGTTAGTGCAAGTGGAAGGGCAGGGAGTGTAATGTTCACTGGTCACTGTTGAATGTGCATTTTGTGTTGCATGAGATAACTTAGCGGCAATGGTGTGCTTCTGTGGCGGATGTCAGTCGTCTGGTAATAGCATGACTCCCAACAAGTGCCTGGCCAGTGAATGCCCATTGTTGTCTGGTTACCATTAATTGCTAATGTCAGCACTTAAAACTGTCTTGAAGACAGTCCCAAAACAGTTATGTTGGCTGTTATAGCAAGTTTTACTTTAGGCATTGATAAACACCCAATTATCCCTTGAATTAAAGCAGCCTATATTCAAGCACAGTGGTGCAGTGGTTAAGGCGCTGCGCTACTAGTTGGATGGTCCCGGAATCGATTCCCGGTGGTGTCGCTGGATTTTCAGTGATATATTTCCTTCTGACCACACCATGGCCCTCAGGTCGACTCATCCCCTAGTAAAAATGAGTACCAGGAACATTCCTGGGGGTAAAGGCGGCCGGTGCGTGAGGCTGACGACCTCACCACCTTCATGTGTTGAATGTAATGAAAATCTGAGAGCCTAAACCTCCTGGAACCCTCTGGGCCACACCGGGCCTGTAACGGGATGACTTTACCTTGATATCCGAGCACTCTTTACCACGTGGGCTTGCAACATGATTATCAAAATACTCTTTTTTCTGTCTGAGAGGGTTTGTTGTGGCAAATACTGGCCAGTTTTGATAATTTAGCTACCACTACATGCACGTTAGCTGCTGTTGGCCGGACAAGCAGTTAACATGGCCATTTGCTTGACACTCTGGCTCCTGCCCTGAGTGAAGAGCATGCTAGTACAGAAAATATTACTGGTTACCATTCCAGTTTATGAAAACCTTAATAGTCTGTTCAGTTGTTGAACCAGCTTTTACAAGATGTAATATTTGTGATGCAAAGGGGAAGAAATGGAGTGTGAAGCAACAGCAGAATGGTAACTGTAGTAGCAGTAAACATAAAGAGGAAGCTTCAGGTTCATGTGACCATGCATCATTAATGTAGGAGAAGAAAGAACCAACGGATGACACAAGTAAAGATGTTTATTCACTTTTAGCTCAACTCATTGTGCACGAATTAATTCGTCCCCTCACACCCCCTGTGTTGCAGGCTAACATCAGACGCGGCTTTATTTATTCAGTCTGTCTCCTGACGATGGGCATAATTATGCCCGAAACATGTTGAGCTAAAAGTGAATAAACATCCTTACTTTTGTCATCCGTTGGTTCTTTCTTCTCCTATATAAAGAGGAAGACTGAAATCAAGATGAGTTCTAAGAGTAAATTGTATGGCATGAAGGGGAACTTAATAAGTTGCATGTGTAGTCTTGATTTTGTTGTTTGTGTGCTTGCCTTAGAGTTTTGTTTTCTGGAATTGGAGCAGTTAATTTTTTTGTAATGTGGTGTAAAAGTAAATTGAATGGCTGTAATGACGGGACAAGGTACCTGTTCAGAACAGTGAATCAGAGTGTATGAGTTGGTTTGTGTTATGTTGAGAGCTGTTCTGCTGAGGATTTGTAAAGCTACACCAGAATGAGAGTAGAGTTGTGTTGCATTACTCATCATTTGGAAAATTTTTCAGTAACAAAGGGCAGTTACATACATTACAGTGTCCAAGTGTGTAGTGATAGAAAATTGTTGTCTTACATAGAATATCTGTGCTTGATTTCATGAGAGTAAAGATTTGTATTATTGTAGTTTGATTCATCTCCCAACAAATGCCCTAGAGTATGAAGTTACATGAGGCCATGGTGTCTCATCATAAAAACATTGGTGCAGGTATTGTAGTATGAAGTTTTTGTTTGTTATTATGTATGTTGAACATTCAAGGAATATAATGACATATGACCTTGTTGTGGGTTTTAAATTGTTTTATTGATTGGTTCCATCAGTAATAAATCGGTGACAGAGTCATAAGAAATGTCTGTGGAAAATACCTGAATTGTATATTGCAATAGATCTCTCCATACTTCTCATGAAAAGATGTCTTCTGTCCTAACAAGCTATCACATGAGGTGCTGTCATGAGTGTGTGTGGGATATTCATGTGTAATCAACAAATGGCCTTTGGAATGTGATTCCAAGCAGCTGGTTCCTGCAGAATGTAAGTTCTCTCATCCTCATTTATTCATATTCCATGGATCATACAGATGTGGATTTAGTCATATCAGGTAAACAATTAACTAGGTAACGTACAAGTTTGCAGAAAAAAAATCTGTGTCAATATAAAATATAAATTAAAACCGTTACGCAGATTGAAATTATAAGTAACACATGATAATGTAACATATAACAACAACCACGTTTAAACTGACTGCTTAATACTGGGTAGAAGATTAGGAAGTTAGACCTAACTAATAAAATAAGTTAACGTTTGGCTAAAATGGAGTTTTATGGGATTTCAGGTATAGTAAATAAATTAATGAGATCATATTTAGAAAATAGATATCAGAGAGTCACAATGAAAGATATTAAGCTTTATAAAGTATCTTCTAAATGGGAATATGTAAAACATGGAGTTCCGAAGGGCTCTGTATCGGGTCCGTTACTTTTTCTCATTTACGTAAATGATTTTTCATTAACCATAAGCAAAATAGTTAACCTGATATTATTTGCGGATTTCAAACACTAGTCCTGAGGAATTTAAAAGTAATATTAGTTTAGTTTTGATTGAAACAATCAGTTGGTTCCAGAGTAATTTGTTAACTTTGAATTGTGACAAAACACATTTCTTGCAATTCTTAACAAAAAAACATAATGAAATAAAAATGCAATTAATTTCTTCTAATACAATAATTACTAATATTAATAGTACCAAATTTTTGGGATTAATCATTGATAGTACATTGTCATGGAAGGATCACATTACTAGACGAACATCAAAACTAAATAAGGCTTATTATGCAATAAGGGCAATAAAACCATTTATGTCTTTAGATGTAATGAGAATGATCTATTATTCCTATGTTCACTCAGTTATATCTTATGGTATTATCTTTTGGGGTAATTCTCATCTTAGTGGCAGTATTTTTAAAATTCAAAAAAGAATAATAAGAGTTATTACAAATTCTGGTAGATGCGACTCATGCCATGATTTTTATAAAAGTTACAAATATTGCCACTTCTGTCCCAATTTATCTTCTCATTACTTGTTTTTGTCAACCAGAATAGAAGTTGCTTTATATCTAATTTTGAGATTCATGATATTAATACATGTCATAATCATAATTTACATTTACCTTCCACAAATCTAACACTAGTGCAAGAAGGAGTCCTTTTTTCTGGAAGTAAGATTTATAACCACTTACCATTAAACATGAAAATGCTATCTAAAGATGCTAAGTGCTTCAAATCTGCACTAAGAACCTTCCTTACAGAACATGCGTTCTATAGTCTCGATGAATATTACCAACAAACCTCCTAATGATTATGGTTCTTTTTATATTTTTTACTTTTGTTACCTGTTTTGAATAATAAGGAATTATTCAATTATAATTTTAATTTATACATATTTTTATTACCGTCATTATTCATCTTATGTATCTATACTTACTGTACTGTTGTATTACTGTATTGTTGTGTTATGACTAATGCTTTGCATACTTATGTAGACTGTGACTGATTCCATATCTGTAAAGATCTATGGAAAGTGACTAAATATGATATGATATGATTATTCCAAGACAATGTTCATTGTCACCCCCAGGAATTTTGTGTAAAAGCTGTTGGTAATAAAATTATTGTTAAAACCTATTTGTGGGTTAACTGACATATTTGTCTTGGTTGTAAAGTGTACATAATTTGTTTTATTAAAGTTTCAAGATAATTGGTTTTCTCCCAGCCATTTATTTAAGGTTGTAAAAACTATGGAAATGTTTTTGTTAAAATCTATTAAGTTAGAGTGAGTAAATAAACTACTAGTATCATCAGCAAAAATATGGGTGCCGAAGTTTTATTTATAATCTTAGGTAAGTCATTTATATATAAAAGAAAAGGTAGAGGTCCCAAAATACAACCTTGTGGGACTCCATGTCTTACTTTAGCCCAATTTGAAACTTTTACTATTCTCTTTGCCATTATATATTGCTGTTCTACAATATCTGTTACCTAAATAAGATTGATATAGTTGAAGAGCCTTGTCACTAATGCCATAAAATTTTAATTTACATAATAAAATATCATGATTAACACCATCAAATGCTTTCTCTAAATCACAAAAAATCTCTCCTACTAGTAGTTTATTTTTCATGGCATTTAAGATCTCAGTTGTTAGTTTATAGGTTGCATTATGAGTCCTCAACCACACTTTGACACCATATTGTTCAGTGCTTAATATGTTATAATTGGTGATATGTTTTAAAATCCTTCTCTGCATTACTGTTTCATATATTTTTTAAAAAGTTATTAAGAGTGGTACAGGCCTACAGTTAGATACTTCACACCTATCCTCATTTTTATGTAGTGATTTTATTGTTGCGTATTTTAATCTATCAGGGAATACACCCCAAAACAGCATTTTATTACATATGTAATTTATTGGAGAACTTATAAAAGGGCAGCTTATTTTTAAAATCTTCGTGGATATCTCGTCGTATCCATATGAGTTTTTTAGTTTTGAGGGATTTTATAATTTGTTCAGTTTCTTCTGTTGTTGTGCATTAGTAGATTAGCAGATGCAGAATCACTAAATTCGACAGTTTGATTGTTTAAACCTCTAATGTTTTGATGAAGAAACATAAAATTGTTATTTGAATGATAATTTGGATTAGAAAGTTCTAAATGATCAAGGTTGTTTCATGGTATTAAGACATCCAGATTGCTTATTCCAGGAAGTTGTACAATCTTGGTTCATTCATTTTTTAAAAGAAGTTAAACAATTAGGTCTTAATTTTCCCATAAAAAAAATCATCAGATCTTGTTGCTGGAGTTTTCTTAATATAATTTGAAGATCTCTTGATAACCAAATCTTTAGGAGCCAAGTTTATTGGAACTTTAAAATTGTTACTGTTGTCAGATGTTTTAAACAACATTTGTTCACCATGTCAGCCAGAGTTTACAGGGCTGAAAGAAGGATCCTCAAAAAGTGAGAGAACAAGTTCAGTTAAATCATTTGCTAGCAGTTATTTCCCTGCTCTATTCAGATCTAATACATGACTAGGTAACCAGTGTCTAATGTAGTTGATTTCAGAAACGTTAACGTAGAAAAATATTAGCTTAAACTCCATCAATTTACTGCTGAAGGATTCAATTTCCCTATTTATGAGCGAAGAAACTGGTAGGTCATACCTGAATGGAACACTCGGTAAGATAATCGTAGTATGACTCAGCCTGTTTGTTGATTCCAATATTGGACTGGTACACAAGCCAGCTTTGACAAAATTCAACTTTATGACATGTAAACGAGATATCGTACTCTATAAAGCATTGTTAATTGTATATAACACTTTTTAGGGCTCATCTTGAAGATGGCTTCATAAGAGGAGCTGAAACATTTTCCTGTTATAAATGATTTAATTATCTTTAAATTGCAATTAATGAATAAAAAGTTGCTTTAGATTGTGAAATTATGTATATATTCTATTGAACATTCAACTTTATTATTGAGAACTGTTTTCATATTCACTGCCCAATCACATAGATGACTGTTGCCAATTAAAATTACTTTATGTTTCTGCTTTTTCACAAACCTAGTACTCTTGCATTATACTTTCACACAGAAGATTCCCTTAGTGCAATGTAGATGAGGGTTTTTTTTATGGTGTACACTCGAAATAATTTCACCTTTACTATCACATAAGTTATCTGACCATTTAAAATACATGGAATAGAACATATTTGATATTGTTCATAGACATCATCCACCATTGATTCATTTCTCGGTTCCTGGAGGCTAGTAGATAATTGCTGATGATAGAAATTCTGATGATAATTTGATGATGAGTTCTTCATATTCAGAAGACCCTTGTGACTGTTGAGTTGTTCAGAAGAACTTATAGTTGACATCACGTCCCCAGGATTATCCAAACTTTCACGAGCTGAAGAAAAGCTTTATAGGTTAGCTAACTCAGAATATCTGTTTGAAGTTAACCCTTAGGCTACTAATTTCATATATATATGAAATTAGTAGCCTAAGGGTTAATATTATTAAATGGCAAGTGAAATTTAATCCGGTAGCCTAAGGGTTAATATAGGTTGAACTGTATGGGGAAGAATTGTTTTTGCAGGTTTCATAAATCCATGTGAAGACTTGCATACTACCATATACCATTCCCTGCTTGGAGCTCTAATTTCATTGAGCACTTTGTTTGTAATATGCTTTACATCTCTAGAAGTTAGGTAAGAAGAAATATTGATGAACTCTTTTTGTAAGAGATTTCTAATCATTTTGACAGCATTTAGTTCCATACAGACTGCATTCAATTTACCTTCCATTTCAGCACAATTAAGGCACTTGAAGTCCTTAGAAGGATCGTATATACAATTGAAATTGACTGTACCTACGTTTGAATATTCGTTAATATCCACCATCTGTCTGTTAAACTACATGGTTGAGGTGTCCTCATCTGATTGATGTGTAATGTGAGTTCATGATTATGGTTTTGTGGACAAAATTACATGTTGAGACCCTTCAGTGTTTGAACACTGCACCATTATTTTTATTACTATGACTATATAAACTGGGAAAAATAAAATTAAAGGCTAATATTAGTGTGTATCACTCATATAAAATTCTTCACATTTCTTAGTTTGATAAAGATGCTGATAACAATGACAGTGACAGTGTCCTGAATGTGTGTAGAGTAGCAGCCAATAAAGAATTGTTCTTATCATACCATCAAAATTCTAAATTAAAACCGCAGGAATGTAAGCTGCCCTATAATGTTTTTGTAGTGTTTTCAATATACTCACTGTCTAGTTCATTTTGATACCAATTAAAGTCATAAGCCTGGGAGTATTAGTTCTTCGCTCTTCAAGAAATTGCCTGCCTTTTACAAAACCTGAAGGCTCCTTACATTGTTCCTAAGAGCCCACTGCTGATCCTATTCTGACCCAGGCCAATTCAATCGACATCCTGACACCATATTGCTTTAACATCCTTTTAAATATCAGGTTTTCCATTTATGCCTACTGAGTGGTATCTTCACTTACAGGTTTTGTGACTGAAGTTTTATATGCTTATTTTATTTCCCACATGTGTGGTACATGCCACATGTATCTCACAATCATTGATGTGGTCAGCCAATGCTAATTTTAAATTAATGATTATGAGCTGTACAAAACAGATTAATAGCTGCATGACATGCAACAGAAACAGTCTTCGTGTGGCTGTTGTGCAGTGACTGGGAAAGCACAAAGACCTTTTACTTCCTGTAAATTTGTCCAAAAAAACACTCCTGTAAAAATTTTTGACTGTTAGGAAATTTGAATTGGGTTATCATCTTACAGTTGGATAAATAAAGTGTTCACATATCGGATATCACAAGTGTATGATCCAAATGAATAATATAAGTGTTATCTTTTATATTTGTGGCTGTGTTTGCATGTTTGAGTGTGAGAGTGGAGAGCAAGGTGCCTCCTGTAGTATAAGCTGTCAAATTTTCAGACACACTGCCCACCTTTTCCTCTTCAAGTGATATTTGGCCAGTTGTGATTAATTTGTATAGAAAGATACATTTATAATACCATCATGCTCATGTATCTGTGGAAAAGACAGTATGAGGGATTACACACATCATGCTGCTAAAGGACCCCACCCATCTTCATACTGTATAATTTTATAAAGTGAGAAATACCAGCATTGTGGGAATCCATGCTTAGATAATGTTGTGGTAATAGAGCATTGATGAATATTAAATTTTACTAATGTAACTTTTTGTGTGATTCAGAAACATGCCCACTGTACAAAATCAATTCCCCCCCCCCATTTTATCATGACAGTTAATGAACCACGTGTAATTTTGAATGAAGATAGATCTAAATGTAACAAATGGTTTTGTATGAAGACTTGTTGATAGTGAGAATGACAAGAATTGTAGTGCATACTTTGAGAGTTTATCTTGCAAAGTTTGTGTGGACAATTTGTACAGCGTCATTTGTTCACTGAAGTTACCAAAGTCTGTAGTTTAATGTATATATTTGCTAGTTTTATCATGTAAGTTGAGGGTCTGAAGTGAAGCAGGTGCTGCAGAACTTCCTGCTAAATGTGGCATGTTCGCTGTTATTCCCATATTCGGACAGCGTTCAGTAGTATCAGCTATGACTGTCAGGAGAAATATATCAGCACTGATATGTACATCTAAAGTGTTTCTGTATCTACATGAATACAATTTGATATTTAATCTAAATTAATCCTGTAGCATTTGTGGAGATAACAAACATGTATGTCAGCTCTCAACAGTTGTAGTCTAATTTTTGTGCAAAGTATTTATGAAATATTATCTGAAGGGTTTTATGTTTTTTTAGTTTAAGATTTCTAGCATCAGTTCCAGGTCTGTCATGCAGGGTACAGTTATAGCCAGTGATGAAACTGGAAGACTTTATGTGCCGACTATCATTATGTGACAGAAAGTGTTGAATGCTGCAGTTGGCATTACAGTGATGTTTTTCAGTTTATCATAACTAGCCTCTATGTATTTATTGATAGTATTCATAGTGGTGTGACATTGGTATATCCAATCCATGTTGGCATTACATAGGCTTCCATTTGTAGTGTTGAAGTATCTTATTCCCAACAGACCTGGATGCAAAATTATAATTTTACATAAAATCATAAGAGTGTCAAAAAAGATGTATTTCAACCCATTAATGTCACTCTCTAATAACAATATGAAAGCCATGTGGAATATTGTTATGACAGAAACAGGAACAAAATGTCACCCTGATACAGTGCCTTCTGTACTTGAAAAAGGTGATTCATTCATTTATTTATTATAGTCCGTAAATTCAGGGGTGTACTTAGGCCTAGGCAGACTAGGCAGCTGCCTAGGGCAGTAGATTTGAAGGGGCGGCTTCTAAGCTGTCAAAGTTACTAATTAAATAGGTATTTGCATTTCGTTTTCTTTCGTTTATAAACATAAGAGT
>Ga0209629_10003689_pt1 | contig 11082 bp, 15 predicted proteins | sample TergutCu122P5_FD_187286 | JGI IMG/M metagenome (GOLD analysis project Ga0209629, IMG submission 187286) | Cubitermes ugandensis P5 segment gut microbial communities from Kakamega Forest, Kenya - Cu122 P5 (SPAdes) (version 2) | ecosystem: Host-associated > Arthropoda: Insects > Digestive system...
GCGCGAATTCCTGCTCGACGAGACGCTGGCCCATCTCGAAAGCGAATTCGCCGAGCGTTTCATCCGTCTGCACCGGGCGGTGCTGGTCGCCAAAACGGCGCTGGCCGGCTTTGAGAAAGCCGCCGGCGACGATACCGATGCCTACGGCTGGGCGCTGCTGCGCGGCGTGCCGGAACGGCTGCCGGTCAGCCGCCGCCAGTGGGCGGCAGCCCGGCAGGTAGCGGGCGGTTGACGGCTTGGATCTGGTGGCGAGAGAAGTTGCGAATCAAGTTGGTATCAAATACGATACCGATATGCTCAAGCCCCGCCATCGGATCGTTCTGGATACGAATGTTGTTTTCGCCGCGCTACGGTCAAGGCGCGGAGCGGCGTTCCGGCTGTTGTCGCTGGTCGGCGCGGGCATGTTCGATGTTTACCTGTCGGTGCCCTTGCTATTCGAATACGAGGACGTGCTCAGACGCGGAACCACGGGTCTGGAGCCTGCCGATGTGGAAGTGGTGCTGGACTATCTGTGCGGCGCATCCCGGCGGCAGGAGATACATTTCCTGTGGCGGCCCTGCCTGCGCGACCCGAAGGATGACATGGTGCTGGAGTTGGCGGTTGCTTCGCAATGCACGCACATCGTCACGTTCAACACGGCGGATTTTGGCGGCATCGAACGCTTCGGCCTGCAAGCCTTGTGGCCTGCGGAATTTCTGCGATTGCTTGGAGAAAAACCATGAGCACCTTGAGTTTGCGTCTTCCTGATTCCATGCACAGCCGGCTCAAGGAATGGGCGCGCAAAGACAACGTTTCGATCAATCAGTTCATCACCAGCGCGGTAACCGAGAAGCTGTCGGCCCTATCCACGCAAAAATACCTGCAAGAACGCGCCAGCCGCGCCAGTCGCGCCGAGTTCGATGCGGCGCTGGCCAAAGTGCCGGACACGCCGCCGGATGAGGCTGATCGTTGGCAGTGATTTCGTGAAGTGGCGGGCCGGCGTTTACGCGGTTATGCTTGCTGGCTTCGGCCTCCATCCTGGCGACAACGACCATGAACCAAGACAACGTGATTTTCGGCACCGAGGACATCCTGCGGAGCCTGTGCAATTCGGTCACCAAGGTGCTGAACATCGCCACCCGGGGTGACATTCGTTATTCCGGCATGGTGCAGCGCATCACCAAGACCTGCCTGAAACCGGACATCGGCTGTTTCGTGCTGTTCGACGGCGGTTTTTCCGGCCTGGTGGTCATCAATTTCTCGGCCCAGGCGGCGATGGAGCTTTATGAAAGCTACATGCTCAATATGGGCATGGCGAAAAGCGACCTGGCCAGTTCGCATACCTCGGACGAGGTGGCCAACGTCATGGGCGAACTGATGAACCAGATCGTCGGCGATTTCACCGGCAAGGTGGCGCGCGAGTTGCAGACGCACATCACCCAGAATCAGCCGAAGATGCTGGCGCTCAACAAGCAGGTCATGCTCAGCGTCGACACCAATCTCGACAAACCCGAGGCGCGGCGGGTGACTTTTTACACCGGGCGCAACAACATTTTTTACCTCGAACTGGCGATCGACCGCACCGAATTCATCAAACTCAACGATTTCGAGCAGCATGAGGCGGCCGATCCCGACGAACTACTGGCCCAGGTCAACGCCGCCAGCGCAACACCCGCCGCAGCGCCAACGGCCAGCGCCAGCGAGCAGGACGAGTTTCTCAAGTCGCTGGGGATGTAGGGCGGAGGTCACCCCGCCATTGCGCGGGCTTGCGGGGACAGTGTTCCGCGCCTGTCGCGCGGATGTTGGATTTTCTGAGCCGCTGGTTCCGCCGTTGATCGGCGGGCGTACTTTTTCTTGAATGGCCAAGAAAAAGTAGCCAAAAAGAAGGCCACCCCAGGTTACGCGGTCGGCTGCGCCGACTCCCCTGCGCGACTCGCCGGGCCGGGCGGCTGGCTATGAAAAGACGCCAGCCGACTGCTCCCGGCCCGGCTGCGTTGCTCGGCGCTCCACATGGGGCCAACGGCGTCGCAGATCGACGGCCAAGGTTGAAACCACTATCCGTATCGCTGCACTTGGTGTTCCACCTCCCTTGGGAGTCGCTGAGCAACGCAGGGCTGGCGGGGGATTTCGGCTGGCGTCTTTTCATAGCCAGCCGCCCGCCAGTCCGAGTCGCGCAAGGGACCCCGCGTAGCGGGGCGACGACCCGGGGGCGCCTTCTTCTTTGGCTACTTTCTTTTTGGCGAAACAAGAAGAAAGTACGCCCGCCGGTCAACGGCGGAACACAGCATCTCAGAACCCGTCCAAGAACCAAGAATTTTGTTTGAATAGCCTTGTTCCGAATAGCGGATTGAGGACAGCCATGTCCTCCAGTGATCTGAGTGCCAAGCCATGGGCGAAGTTGGAGCCTCTTCTGCATGAGCCACGGGGAGAGCGGCATCCGGGAGGTCGGCCCCGCCAGTATGCCTTGCCATGAGGATTTTCGCCGCTGGCGTCGGTTAGGGGTATGGCCGCATGTGGTCACGGCGCGACGTGAAGAGGCGCGACGCCACCTCGGACGGTCACGCCAGCCTACCGTCGCCATCATCGATTCGCCGTCTGTCAAAACGGCGCTCAAAGGGGGCAGCGCGGATACGATGCGGGCAAGAAAATCAAAGGTCGCAAGCGCCATATCGCCGTTGACACTCAAGGCTTCCTCCTCGCCGTGATCGGGCATTCGACCAGTATTCAGGATCGTATCGCGGCACGCGCCGTAGTGATCCGCCTGTTCTGCATCTTCTCCTCGAGCAGAACCCTCTTTGTCGATGGCGGTTATGCGGGCCAATTGATCGACTGGGCGCAAGCCATGTTTGGCTCGACAGTGAGCGTGCTCAACCGCACGGAAGCTCATCGCTTCGTCGTGCGACCCAAGCGTTGAATCGTCGAACGGCCCTTCGCCGGGCTCGGATGGTCGCGGCATCTCTCCAAGGACGACGAACAGCAACCAGATGCCTCCGAAACCATGATCTACATCGCCTTCGCTCACCAACTTCCGCAACGAAGCAAATAGCTTTTGGACGGGTTCTAACAGTTTTATCGTTCATAGTTGTGGTCACGGTAGCGCCGCCATGCCAAGGGCCGTGACAAAGTGTCGCTCGATGCGATGAGTCTCTGGCGTCTACCGGTTCAGTACAGCGTATGATGCCGATCGGCTGCCCAGGTGCGCATCGGTTCCAACGCTCCCGGCAGCGGCTGGTGCTTCATGACGATGCTGCGTTCGCGGTAGCTGCGGTTCAGTTCAGCATACAGTGCGTCGTCGCGGAAACCGATGGCGGCAGCATCAAAGCGGCTGTTGGCAAAGACGATACGGGCGATGTGCGCCCAATAGGCGGCCGCGAGGCACATCGGGCAAGGTTCGCTGGAGGCATAGAGAACGGCGCCGGGCAGGTGAAAGCTGCCGAGTGTGGCGCAGGCAGCGCGGATGGCGGAGATTTCGGCATGGGCGGTGGGATCATTGCCGGCGACCACACGGTTCCACGCCTCGGCGAGGATTTTTCCATCGCGCACGACGACCGCGCCGAAGGGGCCGCCGTCGCCACGCTCGCTGCCGATGCGAGCCAGTTCAACGGCGCGGGCGAGAAAGAGATCGTCGGGATCCATGGTCTGCCTGCCAGAGGAGCTGTCGATGCGGCCGATGTTATCACATCCCCAAGCGACGGTTGTTTCAGACGGGCCGGATCAAAACAGGGTGGCTTCAGATGTGTAGAAGCTTGGACCCGATCTGACAGTCCCCGTTTTGCTGGTGCGTGATTGTCAGATCAGGTCTGAACTTCTACAATTCATCGTCATTTTCCATTCAATGTCATGACAATACTGACCTGGGTCATACGACTCATCATTTTCTTTTTTCTGGTCGTTTTCGCCGTCCAGAACACCGCGCCGGTGACGCTTAATTTGATTCTCGATCAGGTTTGGCAGGCACCGCTGGTCATCGTGTTGCTTACCTTCTTCGCTGCCGGCGCGGTGCTCGGCGCGTTGTCGCTGGTTGGCGTGCTGTATCGTCAGCGGCGCGAAATTTCGCGCCTGCGCCAGCAGGTCGGCAAGGCTGTGCCGGGATCAACGCCGGAATTGACGCAAAAACAGCCGCCGGCCCCATGAGTGATCTTTTTGAATACTGGCAACTGCTGCTGATTCCGGTCTTTTTCGCGCTTGGCTGGGCGGCGGCGCGGGTCGATATCCGGCAGGTGGTGCATGAATCGCGGGCGCTGCCGCGTTCCTACTTTCAGGGCCTGAATTTTCTGCTCAACGAGCAGCCGGACAAGGCCATCGACTCCTTCCTCGAAGTCGCCAAGGTCGATTCGCAAACGGTGGAATTGCATTTCGCCCTCGGCAACCTGTTCCGTCGTCGCGGCGAGATGGAGCGGGCGATTCGCATGCACCAGAATCTGATCGACCGGCCCGACCTCGACAACGGCGTGCGCCTGCATGCGCTGGCCGAACTGGGCCAGGATTTTCTCAAGGCCGGCCTGCTCGACCGCGCCGAGGAGATTTTCAACAAGTTGATCGGCACGGCGTTCGAGCAGGAAGCCAAGCGCAACCTGCTGGAAATCTATCAGGTCGAGAAGGAATGGCTGAAAGCGGTGGAGTTGACGGGCGAAATGCGGGCGCGCGAGCTGCCGGATGTGGCCTCGCAGCAGGAAGTGGCCGAGTTTTATTGCGAACTGGCGGCCGGCGAGATCATGCGCTCGAAGCCCGACTCGGCGCGGGGCTACCTCGAATTGGCGATGCAGCAGAACCGCCAGTGCGTGCGCGCCAGCCTGTTGCAGGGCGACCTGTTGTTGCAGGAGGGCAAGCCGCAGGCGGCCATCGAGGCCTGGCAGCGCATCGAGCAGCAGGATCCGGCCTACCTGGCGCTGGTCGCCCAGCGCCTGCTCGACGCCTATCGCAAGCTGGATCGCCGCGATGAAGGCATCGCGCTGCTCAGCGGCTATCTCGAACATTATCCCTCGCTCGATCTGCTCGATGTCGTCTATCAACTGGTCGTTGAAAACGAGGGCAGCGAGACGGCCTATCGCCTGGTGCGCGGCGAACTGCAACGCAACCCGACCCTGCTCGGCCTGGAAAAACTGATGAGCGCGCGCCTGCCGCTGGTGGCGCCGGATGTCCGTCCCGACATCGAGTTGTCCAAGACCATCATCCAGGGGTATACCCGGCGGCTGTCGCGCTATCGGTGCGATAATTGCGGCTTCCGGGCGCGCCAGTTCTATTGGCGCTGTCCGGCCTGCGGCGGCTGGGAAACCTATCCGCCGCGACGCAGCGAAGAATTCGATCAAACCCTGTAGGAACTCCCCATGAAGATCACTGTTGTTGGTAGCGGCTACGTCGGCCTGGTCAGCGGCGCATGCCTCGCTGAAGTCGGCAATGATGTCCTGTGCCTGGACATCGACCCGGAAAAAATCCGCATTCTCCAGGAAGGCGGCATCCCGATCTACGAGCCGGGCCTTCAGGACATGGTGCGGCGCAATGCCGCCGCCGGGCGCCTCGCTTTCACCACCGATGTCGAGCGGGCAGTGCAGCACGGCACGATCCAGTTCATCGCCGTCGGCACGCCGCCGGACGAAGATGGCTCGGCCGATCTGCAATATGTGCTGGCGGCGGCGCGCAACATCGGCCGGTTGATGAACGGCTACAAGGTGGTGGTCGACAAGAGCACGGTGCCGGTCGGCACCGGAGCCAGGGTCAAGGCGGCGTTGCAGGAGGAGTTGCGCAAACGTGGCGTCGACATGCCTTTCAGCGTCGTCTCCAACCCGGAATTCCTCAAGGAAGGGGCGGCTGTCGACGACTTCATGCGGCCCGACCGCATCGTCGTCGGCGCCGAGGACGAACAGGCCATCCACCTGATGCGCGAGCTGTACGCGCCCTTTCAGCGCAACCACGAGCGTTTGATCGTCACCGACATCAAAAGCGCCGAACTGACCAAATACGCCGCCAACGCCATGCTGGCGACGCGCATCAGCTTCATGAACGAGCTGGCCAACCTGGCCGAAGTGCTCGGGGCCGACATTGAGATGGTGCGCCAGGGCATCGGCGCCGACCCGCGCATCGGCTACCACTTCCTCTATCCCGGTTGTGGCTACGGCGGTTCCTGCTTCCCCAAGGATGTCAAGGCGCTCATCAAGACGGCCCAGGATGATGCGGGCATCCGCCTGAAAGTGTTGAATGCCGTCGAAGAAGCCAACGACGCTCAGAAACATGTGCTGACCGGCAAGATCAAGCGCCGCTTTGGCGATCATTCGGGCGATCTGAAAGGCCGGCATTTCGCGCTGTGGGGGCTGTCCTTCAAGCCCAATACCGACGACATGCGCGAAGCCCCCAGCCGCGAACTGCTGGCCGACCTGTTCGCCGCCGGGGCCACGGTGACCGCCTACGATCCGGTGGCCATGATTGAAACGCAGCGCATCCTCGGCGACGAGCCGCGCCTCACCTACGCCGAGCAGCCGATGGCGGCGCTGGCCGGGGCCGATGCGCTGATTATCGTCACCGAATGGAAGGAATTCCGCGCCCCGGATTTCACCGTCATCAAGCAGACCTTGAAGCAGCCGGTCATCTTTGACGGGCGCAATCTCTACGATCCCAAGGTCGTGCGCGACATGGGCATCGAGTATTTCGCCATCGGACGCTGAACGTATGCGCCTGCTGGAGAAGATTGGCCGGGTGCGCCTCCTGGTCGTCGGCGATGTGATGCTGGATCGCTACTGGTTCGGCGAGGTCAGCCGCATTTCGCCGGAAGCCCCGGTGCCGGTGGTCAAGGTCGAGCGCCAGGAAGAACGCTTGGGCGGGGCGGCCAACGTGGCGCGCAATGCCGTTTCGCTGGGCGCGGCGGCGGCGCTGCTGTCGGTCGTCGGCGACGACGATGCCGGGAAGAGCCTGGCCCGCCTGCTCGATCAGGACAGGATCGACGCCAGCCTGCACGTCGACGACGATCTGGCGACCATCGTCAAACTGCGCGTGATCGGCCGTCAGCAGCAGTTACTGCGCGTTGATTTCGAGACGCCGCCGTCGCACGAAATCCTGCTCGCCAAGCTGGCCGATTTCGAGCGCCGCGTCGCCGATGCCGACGTGGTGGTGCTCTCCGACTACGGCAAGGGCGGCCTGACCCATATCGCCGAGATGATCCGCATCGCCCATGACGCCGCCAAGCCGGTGCTGGTCGACCCCAAGGGCGACGACTGGTCGCGCTATGCCGGGGCGACGGTGATTACCCCCAACCGCGCCGAGTTGAAGCAGGTCATCGGCAGTTGGCGCAGCGAAGAGGAACTGGCCGACAAGGCGCATCGGCTGCGCGGCGAACTCGGCCTCGAAGCCCTGCTGGTGACTCGCAGCGAGGAGGGCATGACCCTGTTCGCCGACGGTGAGACACATCACCAGCCGGCGCAGGCGCGGGAAGTGTTCGATGTCTCTGGCGCCGGCGACACCGTCATCGCCACGCTGGCCGTGATGATCGCCGCCGGCGCCGACTGGATGGAGGCCATCCGCGTCGCCAACATCGCCGCCGGCATCGTCGTTGGTAAATTGGGGACGGCGGTCGTGACTCGGGAAGAAATTGCCCATGCCGTTTGATTTCCGACTATGATTTCAACGAGATCATTGATTGCAGGCGAGGCATCATGGCAAGCATCACCATCCGCAATATCGACGATGAATTGAAGGCTGGCTTGCGTCTGCAAGCGGCTCGCCACGGGCTTTCCATGGAAGAAGAAGCCCGTTGCATCCTGCGCCAGGCGCTCGGCCAGGCAAGACAGGCCAAGAGTTTGGGCAGCAGGATTCATCAGCGCTTCAAGGCCGTTGGCGGCCTCGATCTGGAATTGCCAGCGCGCAACGACGCGCCGCGCGCGGCAAATCTGGAAGCATGATCGTTCTCGATACCAACGTCGCAGCGGAACTGATGCGCGCCAGCCCGGATCGGCGGGTGCAGGCATGGTTGGATGCACAGTTCGCCGGCGAGCTTTTTTTGACCGCCATTTCCGTGGCGGAAATTCTCTGGGGCATTGCGCGTCTGCCGGAGGGCAAGCGCAAGCAGCAGATGCAGGATACCACCGAGGCCATGCTCAAGGAGGATTTTCAGGGGCGTCTTCTGGCCTTCGATGCACAATCGGCGGCGCATTACGCGCAAACCATCTTGCGCCGGCAGTCGCTGGGGCGGCCCATTTCCATGGCCGACGCCCAAATCGCGGCGATTTGCCTGCAGCATGGCGCGGTATTGGCTACGCGCAATATCAAGGATTTCGAGTCATTGGAGCTTGATCTTTTCAATCCCTGGCAACGGTCATGCAAACCCTGAACATTCACGAAGCAAAAAACCAGCTCTCGCGGCTCGTTGAAGCGGTGGCGAGCGGGGAGGAAATCGTGATCGCCAGGGCGGGCGTTCCGTCGGCGCGTCTGGCGCCCATCGAGCGGAAAGCCCGGCGCTTCGGCGGACTCAAAGGCAAAATACGGATTGCCGATGATTTTGACTATCCCCTACCCGAAGATGTCGTCGCCGCATGGGCCGGCGCTTTTGAGCCATCCCCTTCAGGGGGAAGTGAACGGAGCGGCTCAACGCCGCAGTAACCGGTCGGATAACAGAGAAACGGAATAGGGAAACAGCATGACCACCATCGTCACCGGCGCGGCCGGATTCATCGGGGCCAACATCGTCAAGGCGCTCAACGAGCGCGGCGTGACGAACATCATCGCCGTCGACAACCTGACCAAGGCCGACAAGTTCAAGAACCTGATCGACTGCGAAATCGCCGATTACCTCGACAAGCATGATTTCATCGAGCGCATTCAGGCCGGTCATTTCGATGGCGAGGTCGAAGCGATTTTCCATGAAGGGGCCTGCTCCGACACGATGGAGACGGACGGCCGCTACATGATGGAGAACAATTTCCGCTATTCGAGCATCCTGCTCGACTGGTGCCTGGATCAGGACGTGCAGTTTCTCTACGCCTCGTCGGCGGCCACTTACGGCGCATCCAGCGTTTTCCGCGAGGAGCGCCAGCATGAAGGGCCGCTCAATGTCTATGGCTACTCGAAATTCCTGTTCGACCAGATCGTCCGCCAGCGGCTGGCCAGGGGGCCGTCGTCGCAGATCGTCGGCTTTCGCTACTTCAACGTCTATGGCCCGCGCGAGACGCACAAGGGGCGCATGGCTTCGGTCGCTTTTCACCATTACAACCAGTTTCAGGCCGAGGGCAGGGTCAAGCTGTTTGCAGGCTCGCACGGCTACCCGGATGGTGGCCAGATGCGCGATTTCGTTTTCGTCGGCGATGTCGCCAGGGTCAATCTGTTCTTTCTCGACCATCCTGAAAAATCCGGCATTTTCAATCTCGGCTCCGGTCAGGCGCAGAGTTTCAACGATGTCGCCGTCGCCACCGTCAACGGCTGCCGCCGGGCGAAGGGCGAGGCGGCGCTGACGCTCTCTGAGTTGCGCTCGCAGGGCTTGCTCGAATACATCGCTTTTCCCGAGGCGCTGAAAGGCAAGTACCAGGCCTTCACCCAGGCCGACCTGAGCCGCCTGCGCGCCGCCGGGTATGTCGCGCCGATGGCGACGGTGGAGGAGGGCGTCGGTCAATACATCGACTGGTTGCAGCAGCATGTTTAAGACGCTGGCCGATTGCGTCGGCAATACGCCGCTGGTTCGCCTGCTGCGCCTGCCCGGCCCCGACAACGAACGGCGCGGCAACGTCCTGCTCGCCAAGCTGGAAGGCAACAATCCGGCGGGTTCGGTCAAGGATCGGCCGGCGCTGTCGATGATCGCCCGCGCCGAGGCGCGCGGCGACATCCAGCCGGGCGATACGCTGATCGAGGCCACTTCCGGCAACACTGGCATCGCGCTCGCCATGGTCGCGGCCATCAAGGGTTACCGGATGATTCTGGTGATGCCCGAGAACCAGAGCGTCGAGCGCCGCCAGAGCATGCGCGCCTACGGGGCCGAACTGGTGCTGACGCCGAAGGAGGGCGGCATGGAACTGGCTCGCGACGTGGCCGAGAAGATGCGCGAGGAAGGCCAGGGCGTCATCCTCGATCAGTTCGCCAACCCGGACAATCCGCTGGCGCATTACGCAGGCACGGGGCCGGAAATCTGGCGCGATACCGACGGGCGCGTCACCCATTTCGTTTCCAGCATGGGCACCACCGGCACCCTCATGGGCAGCGCCCGCTTCCTCAAGGAAAAGAATCCGGCCATCCAGGTCATCGGCTGCCAGCCGGAGGAGGGCAGTCAGATTCCCGGCATCCGCAAGTGGCCAGAAGCCTATCTGCCGAAAATCTACGCCCCGGAAAACGTCGATGTCATCGAAACCGTCAGCCAGGCCGAAGCCGAGGCGATGACCCGCCGGCTGGCCGCTGAAGAAGGTATTTTCGCCGGCATCTCCTCCGGCGGCGCCATCGCCGTCGCGCTGCGTCTGGCGCGGGAACTGGAGAACGCGGTGATTGTCAGCATCATGTGCGATCGCGGCGACCGTTATCTGTCGACCGGGGTTTTTCCGGCGTGAAACCGCAAGCAACGGAATGAGCGACAATCCAATCTTTCATTTGGAGCAAAGAGCATGGAATTGACCGCAGTGCTCACCCCCGCCGAAGAAGGGGGTTACGTCGCCCTGAATCCCGAGACAGGCACGACCACACAAGGCGAAACCATCGAGGAAGCCATCGCCAATCTGCAAGAGGCGACGGCGCTTTACCTGTCCGAGTTTCCGATACAGATACCCGGCCATCCGCTGGTCACGACCTTCAGCGTTCCTGCTTATGCCTAAACTGCCGCGCATCTCTGGCGTGGCTGTCCTGCGTGCGCTGGAAAGGCTTGGCTTTGAACGGCTCCGTCAATCGGGCAGTCATGTCATGATGCGCCGCGGTGCCAGCAGTTGTGTCGTGCCGATGCACGATGAAGTCAAGGCGGGGACGCTGGCTGGTGTTCTCCGCCAAGCGAGTGTAATTCCATTTCTATTTCAAAAGGTAATTATCTGTATGCCAGGCGGCACCAGCTTGTCATTCCGCGCGTAGTCGCGGAATCCATGCGGCGAGTGGATTCTGCGACTGCGCTTCGCTCCGCGCAGAATGACGATTCTCGGCGGTTTGTTGTCG
>Ga0209629_10003690_pt1 | contig 11082 bp, 10 predicted proteins | sample TergutCu122P5_FD_187286 | JGI IMG/M metagenome (GOLD analysis project Ga0209629, IMG submission 187286) | Cubitermes ugandensis P5 segment gut microbial communities from Kakamega Forest, Kenya - Cu122 P5 (SPAdes) (version 2) | ecosystem: Host-associated > Arthropoda: Insects > Digestive system...
GTTATAGTTTTCGAAATCTCTTCCACCATTATTTTCAGAAGAAGCACACACAACCGCAGCACAATGAGCACTAATAACGCATACGGTATGGCGGTAAACCGGAAGTGCAGTATGGTTAGGATGCGTGTTGCACTGTGGGTAAAGAAATGGAACACGGAATTGCATACTGCGACTGTAGCGCCACACGTGTTGAGTGTCTGCATCGTGGTCCCATAATTCTGTAGTAGAGCCGTATTTTGTTTAGTAATTGCACAGCTGCTACGAAGGTTCTGCCGCTGTTCCCCTCACTGTCACACAGCACAAGTTACAGACGACATCATGTAGCAATTCTAGCACTGAAACTTACAATCTTTTCTTACGTTCAGAGTTGCCTCGAATTCGAAGTCTGAGGTTTCGAAAGCGAGAGAAATTTTAGATTGTGTGAAAAAATTATCTTCGCTATCACCGTTGTTCGAGTTTCTCTGCTTCACCGAAAATATTCGGTTTATTCATTACTAGCAAAGATTACTACTTGTATATAGCATCTTAGTGGTTACCGTCGGTTATGTCGGTCGATTATGTATGGTCTATATTTTTGGATTGTATGAGGAGTGCAACGTAAAGATTATTTTCAGGAAGACCTTCGTAATTGACTAAGAAACAGAACTCCGACTCGTAAGGGAAAAATGGCAGTTAATTGCATTTTGCGTGCAGCTGCAGTGAAGCTAAAGGGTAAGATAAACGGATGATCGAAATATTACGTAACAACTGTGATACGTTGTGCTGCCAAAATTCACAGAAATAAAAAGCAAAAATGGTCGTCGTGTGAGAAACACTGATACGACGGAGGTTTGGTTTTGTAATGTATTCAAATTGACCTGGGGGCTTGTTGAAAGGTCTCCAAGTTGTCACGCTCACTCCATCAGTCCGAGCAAGCAGAACAAAAATGCCTTGTAGATTTTTTAGTTTTAATTTATTATACCATTCTCTCTTTCTTTTAAACATTGCTGGTGCTTTCATTCAGAAGTAGTGTACAGAAAACTGCATTTTACATTTACTATTGGTTTTATGACTTTAGGAACAGTTTATTTGCTGCATTGTATTGTATTTATTGATAATTCAAGGATCCAATGCTGGTAATACAACCATTGAATATTGAACTTGTCTAAAACATATATCATTTTAATGATTGCTTATAGATCATGTCATAAGATTAAATCAACATAAGCATTACCTGTAGCCATATACATATTATGCCTCTGTATATGTTTTCAAAGCAGATGTACCTGTAAATCTAAAACCCATATCATGTAAGCTAATATAGAATCAGTCATCTGTCAGGGTCTACAGTAAGTCAGATAAAAACAACTGTTTGTAAAATCGTGATTACATATATTTTTTTTAAGTTCTTTGGAAAAACATGTCAATAATATAACAAATATAATGGTTGTAATAATGGAAGGGATAAAATTGATATAAAAACAACTCTAAATAGATGTATATCCTTTTAAATGTCATTTAGATGATATATCTGATTACTAAATATAATGATATATAGAGCTTATCATTATATGGTATGATTAAATTTAATTTTCATTGCAATTGAAGTATTCAACTAAAGTCTAACATGAATGCATTCATAGGAAATTATTAAGGGCTGTTTTAAATTGCTTAACATTACATGATAGATTCTTTCTTTGAAAGGGAAGTTTGTTGTACACCTTAATGCCAAAATAATGTGGTCCTGTCTGATAAATCATTAAACGTGATGATGTTGGGAAAAGATTGAAGTTATTCCTAGTTTTGATATTGTGTAGTCAAGAAAATTCTATAAATAAACTTTTGTTGTTAACTACAAACAGTGCTAAAGAAAATATGTGCTGTGATGTTAACGGTAAAATTTTTAAAATATTAAAAAGTTCTCTGCAAGAGTTTCTTGTTCTGGCTCCCATTATAATTCTAATAATTCTTTTTTTTTTTTTTAATCTAAAATTTTATCAAGGTGTGAGGAATTTCCCCAAAATATTGTCCCATAAGTCATAATAGAATGAAAGTAGGCATAATAATCTTGTAGATCATCTTTAGGGTATCCTGTGATCAAAACAGTTTAACCACTCTAACTGTATAACAGGCTTGGCTTAATTTGAGTGTAATCATATCTATGTGGCTTTTCCAGGACAATGTGTCACTGATCATTATTCCTAGAAAGTTTAAGGTAGGGTTGTTTAATTATAAATTGCATGAAATGAGTTTTACCAAAATTTAAAGAAAGCAAATTATAAGAAAACCATTCATTAACATTTTTCAAAACCATGTCAATAACTTTTACAAAATCATTAAAATTGGAGTTGTTTATTATTACTCTTGGGGATCATCCATAAATAGTATTATTTTAGGATTATCACTATAATTTTGATAATAAAATATTATGGTTAACAAAATCAAAAGCTTTTTCTAAGTTAAAAAATTACCTCCATCTATTCTTTTATTGTTAAAAGCTTGTAATATTTTGAAAATTAAATTACGAAAAGCCTGTACTGTTGTTGATTTTGACCTGAATCCAAATTGTTCATTTGCTAAAATGTTGTGATTATTAATATGAGTCAAAATCCTTTTATATATGACCTCCAGCAACTTTGAAAATGACGTTAATAATGAGTCTGGTCTGTTATTGGCCATATTGTTCTTATCACATATTTTAAACAGTGGTTTTATGATAGAATATTTTAAGTGCAAAGGAAAGATTCCTATTGATATGGATTTATTATAAATATTATACATAATTTAGAGTAGAACTAATAAAGGGAACACCAGTGTTTAATATTTTCATTGAAATTTCATCATATCCCTAAGAATTCTCTGATTATAGGGAACTGATAATCTTCTCAATTTCTTTAGTTGAAGTATTACTGAAATTTTATTTTTGGAGAGGGATTTTTTTAAATAATTGTGATAACTATTGCGTAGGATTTTTAGTGTTATTATGATCTATTGTATTCTTATTAAAAATGTTGTGAGTAATTTTCTCAGTAGTGGGTAAAATAATTATTAAATGATTCAGAATTGACTTTACAATTATTAATTTTACCACCTTCATTAACCAAAACAAGGAAATATTGTCAACATTAACTTTTTCTCTTGTTGCAGATTATATAATATTCCATGTTGCATTTACTTTGTTGTGAGAATTCGTAATTTGTTCATTATAATTGGTTCTTTGGGCTTCTTTTATCACATTAGTTAAGATTTTACAATACAATTTATAATACTGCTTTAACTTCATGGCATTGTTATTCCTAGTCAATAAATAAAGGTCCCTTGTTCTTTTACAAGATATTCTTCTGCCAGCAGTTATCCAAGATTTTTTATTAGGCCTATCATTAAAATTTATATTAGGAAAACAGGAATAAAATACCTGTACATAAGTATTTAGAAATGAATTGAACAAAATATCGGCATTGTTATCATGACCATTATCAAAAACATTGTCCCACAGTTCATAGCTCAATCTAATTTTAAATTCAATTGGATTTCTATGAATTTTCCTTAAGGGTATAATACCTATTTTTAATATATGAATTTAAATCCTTTATCAGTAACAGTTGGGCATTGTGATCTAATGGCCCATTAATTATTGGAGAAATGACAGAATTGTTAAATACAGTTGTATCAATCAAGTATTATCAATCACTGTACTCAACCTATTTTGACCTCTTGTAGGAAAATGCATCTTGCTGAAAAGACTATACAAATTCAACATAGCATCATACTAGTTTTTCCTCTCATTATCTATAAGATAATTTATATTTATTCCTCCACATACTATGAAATGTAAATTGAGTGTATAAAGTTTCTTGATAATAGCTTCTTATCTATTAATAAATAATTGAAAATTACCAGAGGGTGATCTGTAAATTGTTATAATACAGATTCTATTAGCTAGAAGGTCTAATTTCACTGCACGTTTCCTGGTCATTATCTTTACAGAATTCCTTTAAATTAATGGTTAAAACTTTTAGGGTTTTATGTACAAATATACATACTCCACCTTTATTGAAGGGCTGTTTACAAAAATTGGCACCAAGGTTGTAATTATCTGTATATATATGATTTATTTAATTCTGTTTTAAATGATTGTCTGAAAACACTTTATATGAGGAAAATTAGGATAAAATGAAGCAGTCAGCTCATTAGTCTTTCTTCACAATCTACAAATGTTTTGATGATACACTCCTAATAAATCATTATTTATAAATTTTTGTTGGGGATTAATTGTACAGTGCAAATCATGAGTATGAGGTAATACATCCCTGTTGATTGAATGGGTGTGATGTACATTACATAAGTTTGTATGTTTTTTACACCATGATAATAATAATTAATGGCTTATGCAATACTTGGAACACTGTACTGGTTAATGCAGCTGTTCTGTTACTCTGACAATATGAGTCTGCTTTAGGAGGGTTAGTTACCCTTTTTATCCTGAAGTGTGTTCAGAAAGAAACATTAGGTGATAAGGGTACTGACATTTGTCAGCATTGTGGTTAAATTTATGTGACATTGTAGCTCTTGTTCACTTCCAGTATTTCCACCAAAAGAAAATGATAGCCTTTATTTCCACCAAAAGAAAATGATAGCCTTAATACTAACTATGCTGTGCTGGTGTATTGGCCACAACATGAAACAGACTGGATAGAATTCCACTTATGAAAACTGTTTTACTGCTTTAAAATGTATAATATTTGTGTTCTGTGTTTTGCAGTTTGCCCTTTGCAGTCATTGGCAAGAGGACATCTACTAAAATGCAGTACTGCAGCAGGCAGCAGTCAATTCTATCACACATGCACCTCACAGCCACTTCTTTCCCCCCGAGAAAAAATGACTAGGCAGAATGATCTCTGCGTTACACCATTATTATCACAGTCTGGTACAATATTGAAGAATGTAAAGCAATTCTCATTAAGTGCTAAGCAGATGGCATCTCATGGACATGATCATGCAAAACTCTGGACAGCAGAAAAAGTTCTGAGTGTTAGCCTGCTTGGGATTATACCCACAGCATTTCTGATCCCTTCTCAGTTTATGGACTATCTGCTGGCAATTTCAGTTGTGATGCATAATCATTGGTGAGTATCATGCATTGGCAATGAGAAATTTTACATTTTGCTGTGACATGATATAGACAGGCAGGCCCATATATGGTGCAGAACCAGTGGCAGGTACTTTAATTCAGATTTTTATTGTGAAAGTTGAAGGTAAGGTTTTCCCAGTGCCTGATGAAGCACTACACCATTAAGACATGGGAGTGGAGGTGTAGTTTCATACATTTTTAACTTCTGATATTGTACAAAGGTAAATAGTAAGCTTTATGTCTCAGCTGCTGTACCCCTGAGGAAAGAGCCCTATATCTGTTGGATAAGAGACTGAATCAGAGGGCCATTCACAGTTTGGGTACTGTAGTGAACAGAGAAGAGAAGGAATCAGACCCATATGTCTTGGGCATACAGCTTCTAGTCATTATGATGACGTAGCTGTTATGGCTTACTTTCACATCGTAATACGTGACTGAGTGCCATTCTCATGTTGGAGCTGTGAAAAGACAAAGATTGTGTTGGCCAACTCATATATGCAAGCAGAGCTGGTATTTTTGTGTGCTGGGGACACAGTTAATTTGACTCTGTAGGTAGTTACTCCAAAAACTACCCAGACAAATATGTGGGAAACTGAACTGTAGTATATGAATGTTGTCCAAATGGAACTACTTTGGAGATGTTCTCGGAGAAGGAGTAGAGGCCATTAAAAATAATCATCATGGCCTTTGAGAGGCAAGCATCCCATTGACATACCAGCCAGTGTTTCACTGTTGCATGACACTTTCTGGACTGCTGCTGGACCCATTACATCACTGCAGCTTTGACATATTCACACGAAAAAGTCTGTGGCCCTCTGACATCACCATCAATGCTCACCACTACTGAAGAACCCTCTTGAGACATTTTTACTGCCATCAAGAGAGCATCCCAGCTTGCACATAAGATCTGGGACTGTTGCATGACAATGCCTGCCCCCTTGTGGCCTGCAGTGTTCTGGGCATGCTGCACTCTGTGCATTTGAAGAAACTGGTTTGTCCCCTGTACAATCTGGACCTTGCACTGTATGACTTTCATGTGTTCAGTCCCGTCAAGAAAGCACTAAAATTGCTGTAGTAGATATGGGTCAGACACAGGTATCATTGCTGTGGTGGTGGTGCAGTGCTTCCAGCAGTGGTCTGTGGAGTCCTTTCTGGACAGAGTCTGGCACCTGGTGTAGCAGGATGCCTGCTGCTGCACTGATGGAGGTTATTCTTAATGGACTCCACATCACTTGTAACAGTGTCCATACAGGTTCAATGTGAACCAACGTATTGTACAAATGTTGGGTGACAAGGCAGATGTCTTGAATGTATTTGTAAATTTCTCAAATTACAGGTTGTTGTTGCATTGTATAAATGTAATTGTATTAATTTAAAACATTATTTTCTTTGACCAAAATATATGTCTTTTGGAATATTATGCCATGGTAACTGGGATGTAGTAACTGACATATTGGAAGAACATAATCACAGATCTTGACCATTTATATCTCTTGCTCTCTCTCTCTCTCTGTCTCACACACATGAACGAGTGTTTTATAATAGAATACTGTAATGTGGACTCAGAGGAAAGTGTTATTTTGGTGGATTAATAAGGAAACTGTCTCAGCAAATTTGGATTTCTTTACAGGGGTATTGAAGCTATAGTCGTGGACTATGTGCGCCCAATAATCTTTGGGAATGTAATTCCCAAAATTGCTATTGGTGCGGTATATGCTCTGTCAATCACCACATTGGCTGGGCTCTTCTTCTTCATTACCAATGATGTGGGCATTGTTGTCGCCATCAAGCAGTTGTGGCAGCTGTAGAAGAAGCCGTTAGTCTGCATAAGATAGAAGCTGAGCTGTTGACATGCTGTACTGTTTTAAACATTTGTAAATACATTTATTATAATAAAGTCTTGTGAATTCTTACATTCTCAGTATTCAGTCTGGAAGCAATAAAAATTTATTGTAAATATGATACTAGGAGAATTATTTATTCCAAATAGAGATTGTAAATTGCAGCATGAAAGCTTAGAAGATGAAGAGGACAGATACAACATTTACCATTGTTTGCACAGAACATTGCAATCGATGTGCAGCACCCCAGCTTTGTATTTGTAAGGTCCCAGGTGCAAATCTTGGCCCAGAGGTTGTTTGACAAGTATTGCATTTTTTTTCATCTGTATCTGTAGATGGGGGTGTCTTGACTCATTCTACGTTGCCTGCAGTCAAGTGGCTTTAAATACTCATAACTGTGCTGCTAAAATTTTTCTTATGGACATATGAGATTGTTTCACAGTCTCTCTGGATGTGTGTTCATCCATCTTCACACATGTACATAGCAGTGTTTTCATTAATACATGAAAGAGTAGACTGTAAAACTCAAAATGAGAAGTCAGTTTTACTTGTGTAACACTAATGTGTACAGACTGACACATTTTCAGTTTATGCAGTTTCATACTTATTCAATTTTCTTTCTTCTTCTTCTGCTTCTCCTCAAGTACTACAGTCTGTTGTGGACCTTGGCTTGCAATACAGCCCTGTCCATTCCTTCCAGCCTTTGGCCACTGCATGCCAGTTTCATATTCACATTATCTTCAGATCCTTTTCAACCTTATCAGTCCATCTTTTCTTTGGCCTTCCTCTTTTCCGTATTCCTTTCGTTCTGGCATTCAGTATTTGTTTTGGCATTCTTTCATTATTCTTCCTTTCACTATGTCCATACCATCTTCATCTAAGTGACTTTGTGAATTTTACAATCCCTGCCCTTTGTGATGTATCCTGTATCCCCTTACTTCTTTTTCTCCAACTTTTTTCTTCTTTTATGGGACCATATATTTTTCTTACAATCTACCTCATTCCTTCTGAGTTCATTGTCCAGCTTCTGTGCCATAGCTTAAGACCAGTTGTATTAAAGTTTTATAAAATTTTTTATTTATTTTGAGACAACAGTTTAGAGCTGCAAAGTCTGTTAGGTGCTGAGTATGTTCAGATTGCTGCCATAATTTTAGAATGAATGAATGACCACACTTTAATTACATATTCTAGAAATGATCCCAATTACATGATTCTCTCAGTTTCTTCAAATCTAAAATAATGTATGTTATGTCTTGGAGATATCATTTTACTTGTGTGGGGGATATTTTAATATGCGTGGTTTTCTCATCATTAATTCTTTAGCCAATTTTTCTAAGTTTCCAGTTCAGATAATATTTCTTGTAAGGCTAGAATATTTCTAGTGACCAAAAGAATGTAAAGAGCATATGCACAAATTTGGTGTGATTTGTAGACAATACCAGTATTTTATTTTTCTGGAATTTTCTTGAGGACTGTGTTTAATGCTAAATTGAATAATGTTGCTTAAAAGGCATCCCCTGTCTTACTCCTGTTGATACATTAAAAAAGGTCTACTACCATTGTTTGCTGTGAATACTTTAGGTGTATTATCATTATTTATTATTTTTCACTGTATTCCACATATAGTTGATTTCTGCCTGTTCTATCAAAAGGTAGTCTGAAGTCAATAAATGGCATAATAAGTCTGTATTATAATCATAGCCTTTTTCCATCATTTGTCTCATTACAAATATTTGGTAGTCATTGTATGCATTCAGCCTCTTGAGAATAGTGTTTAATATAACTGTGTGTGTCACATTTAACTGAGTAATTCTCCTGTACATACTATGTATGTTGTAATTTATCTCCTGTCTTAGAAGTCAGACATGCTAAGCCTTCTGTCCATTCAGCTGACATTCTTTCTTGATTCCATAAGTATTTATTTACATATTCTTCGTAGTAAGGTTTTACCTCCATGTTATATGAATTGAGCTGTGATGGCATCCTTACCTGGAGCCTTGTAATTTTCAAATATTAATATTGCACCTGTTACTTCCTTAGTAGTAAGGTATTCAATCCATCATTGTGCATTTAGGTATTTATAATTTTCACTTAGTCATTGGTTATTTACATTATCTCCATTTTTGTTTAACATCTCTTGACAATTGCCAGTCCGTCTGTTCGTGACCTCTGTTTCATCTGCTGTTATACCTTGCTTATCTGTACATGTGTTGAGTGTTGGTTGATACCCATGTTTTATCTGTATAGCTGATGTATACACTCTTCTATTCTCGTTTGTAGTATTAAATTCTTAACTTGCCTCTCGTTTTGTATAATCTTTTCTCAAGCAATTTTACAAAGAATAAAAAAAAATTCATTAATTAAAATTATTTAAACGCATGCTGAATTTTTCCTTTTGGAAGTGAAAGCACAGTGAGATGAAACACACTTGGGGGGGGGGTCATACCATGGCCGGTCAGATTCCAGTGTTTCAGTTGACAGTACATATAATCAATTATGACTTTACCAAAATTTGACTTGCATAAAACCTTCTGGAACATAATTGTTTGAGTCAGGGGGTGTTTGTGCACCTTTATGCCATTATTTCATTCTCCATCATTGTGGTACTAGCAGACTAATTTAAATGGTCTTTAAATGTTAGCATTTTATTACTTTTATGTTTGGCGTGCTAACACAAGTTTGACACTGCTGTCAATCTCCCGAATGTACTGTTTGAGTACTGAAAGGGGATAGTGTACAGAAGGAAGGAACAACTTCATATCAGCTGAGATATATTTTACTGCGGGATAAGGGAGAAGTCATTGTCTTCGCTACTGAATCATGCATTATACGAGTATATGCATGCTATCAATGCCCCGATAAAAGTATAGGTCATGTAACTTAAAACAGAGATTCACTTACTGCACTGCAAGACAGGTCAGAAGCAGAAACTTTACAAGTATTACACCTCATTATTCTGTATAGCAGAGATGCAGTTTGCATAGATGAGTCAATCACATTAGGTTTCTCATACCTGCAATGTTGATATTTTTTTTTCTGAGCTGTTGCATAATGAAATGTGTATTGTGTATTTCATATGAAGGTTATGTTTGTTTCATTGCGAGGATTAAATCCATTTCCATACATACTGAAGATTAGGAAATAACAAATTCAAACATATATTAGTGAACTTTAATTAATTCTGAACACATTATTCACATAAATATTAGATACGAATGATACACGGAATTATATTGCATATATGACCAAAGTTTGTGTTACGTGCCTAAAACCTAGGAACCTTTGTTTCTCTTGATACATAAAAGGGGAAACTATTACATTAAAAGAACAGCAAATTTTAGGGCCCTTTAATTGCTTACACTTCCAGTGAAACTGATGAAAATGGCTACCAATGTTGGCACCAGTGAACCATTTCTTCATCTCAGTCCCTAAGTGCTTCACAGATTGACAGGTTTCAGCAGAAAGGTTTTTCTTGTGACTGGAGAAATAGGTGATTAGATTCTATAGTCCATTTCTGTGTCATTCTCTCCTATGCTTTGCACACCTGTCTTACATGTATGTTACGGCAAGATGTGGGATACTTTAAAATATTGTTCAGTGTTAGGTTGGCAAATGGTTCAGAAATTACCCCATTCTAAGTATAAAAATGAATTTGTATTCCATATGCAATTCAGGTACCTTCCATTGGCCTTGAAGTTATGTAATTAAAGAATATATATATATATATGTATTTAAATGTATTAATTATATAGATGGTCAGGTTGTTAGAAGAGAGAAATGTCTGAGCATGTGCGGAATGTCTCCTGCGGACCGCAGCCCATGGCGCCCGTGCCATCTCCACAAGAGCCCCAGTTGTTTCCTGAAACCATAACATACAGTAGATTGTAATGATTTTTTCTCTTATTTCTTGCTCCTTGTGGACAGAAAATTTGGTCTTTCACCATAAGGAAAGAATGGAGATGTGAGGATGTTTGAGAACTGGGTGGGGAGAGAATATAGTACCTGGGGCAAATATGACCACCACATCAATATAATACTATACAGGGTGTCACAGGAGGAACGGACCAAACTTCGGGAGAGTGTTCCTTATGTTAAACTATACCGATATAACCCAAAACACCTATATCCAAA
>Ga0209629_10003691_pt1 | contig 11082 bp, 8 predicted proteins | sample TergutCu122P5_FD_187286 | JGI IMG/M metagenome (GOLD analysis project Ga0209629, IMG submission 187286) | Cubitermes ugandensis P5 segment gut microbial communities from Kakamega Forest, Kenya - Cu122 P5 (SPAdes) (version 2) | ecosystem: Host-associated > Arthropoda: Insects > Digestive system >...
CATCCAGAACGAATTAAACGATTTTCTATAGAAACCTACGGGAAATCACGTTTCGGCTAACGAATGTGATTCCGGAACAAATTATCTTCGTTAGCCGAGGTATCACTGTATAAGTTTAAGGTGTTAGTCCCTGATGATGGCAGTTGACCACCAAAACATGTAGGAGATGATATTGTAAACATATATGTATCTTATATGCTTTATATGAGCAAGTAGTTGGTTTCTAATAATAAGGAAAATGTTTTGTAATTTTGAGTTACAGTCATTCCCACAGTAATGTTGTAGGTGGTTCAAAGACCGGTGGCGTTAGTTGATACACTGTAAATCCATACAGATTTTCACATGAATGCAGTGTTAAAAAGGGGACATTGGTTCCAGGCAGTCTTGTTTGATGATGAAAAATGGTATATTATTGCATATGAAAATTTTGCAAAAAATATGAAATGACAAATGACAATTTAAGGAGAAGGCATTTCCCCTGCTGCCTTAAGTCAGGTTATCGGAATCATCGTCTGCATTATGCAACAGTACAGGTGGCGATGCATGCATCCATAAAGATGACTGGAAGAAGTAGAGCACTGAAGCATGTTAGATAAAGACCTCTTCTTCTCGTTCAGAATTTTCTTATAGCAAGCAAGCATCCTTTTAATTCCTTGTCTTTTGCTCCCCAGTGCTTGTTTGAATATGTGTCCTTGAACACCTTGATGCCCGTCAGTCACTGTTGCAATCATCATAGACCTCGTCTTAGGCTTAGCTCCACAGTCCTGAGCTTTTTCAAGGGTGTTTTGCTTCTGAATTTCAACAAGATGATTGTGCATGAAATCATGATCATAGAAGTTCAGCAACTCAACACTTTCAGCACTGTTCATACAGGTTTGCATGCTTGGCTTAATGTTTTGGGTCTGGGAACAAACAACGTCAGGGCAGAAAGAGGCAAGTCAAGATGATGTAAGCCAGGGGATGACTGTATTTTTCCCATCTCTGTAATATGGTCTGTGGCAGAGCAGTCTAGTGATGAACACCAAACAAGTCCATCAGTTTTAGACCTGCTACCTCGTGCATGCTGTAAGTTATATTTTGCTGTCATGTTTTCTCATTCTGATTTATCACATAAACAATAATATTATTTTTATATTTCAATAGGGCATGTGATGTCCTCGTTCAGGTTGTGATGAATAATTTCCCATATCTCCGTCGCCCCAGTCATGAACATGAATGCTTTATTTACAACATGCTCAAGGTAACTGAATACCAACCCAAGTTGCGGTTAGAATTCCTCATCATCATCTTTAAGAGGTATGTAAGTTTGTAAACACCAGTCATTGGATAGGAATAGTTTAAGTGTGTAAGTCAGGAAGCAACATCACTCATGTTTTCTTAGAAAACTAAGAAAATGGTGACATTTGCAGTTTTGATGCACCATGATTGTCATCCTGCATCTGAGTGCAGTCATTTTGTGACACAGCAGAATAGTATAGTTAATAGGCTCCAGGCTGAATGATCTTGGATCTTGGGTTCAAATCCTGGCAAGGACAAGAAATTTATTTTCTTTGAGATACCAGACCAACTCTGCGGCCAACCATCCCTCTATCTGTTGGGTAACAAGTTCTTTTGTGGTGGGGGTGGGGTTGTAAAGCCAGCTCACAGTGCCACGGTCTAGATCGAGTGCTTGCGTCTCCGCCTTTGTTACTGCCTTCAGGTCATGTACGGGGAAGCCTCTACCTCAGTTCTTTAATGATACAGTAGATGTGTGCTCATTCTATGTAGCTTTCATCTATGTAATGCTTCAGTTGTTTATTATATTGTCCTGGAACAGGTACAGAAACTTTCCACATATTCCATGTTTTTATTTCTTCTGATTTTGTTTGACTCCCTTGAAGAGAAAGCAGAATGGGTACACAGATGACTGTAGCATGAGGCTTCATAAACAGAATGAAACATGCAGCAAGTGCTACAGAACACTGTCTTAAATATATACATTGGCCGCATGTCACTATTGTTCTTATCCCTTTTGGGGTATATTCTTAATTATCATCAGTCAAGTTGTCGCTGTCGTGTTGACGCATTCTAGCCTGAATTATCCAGTAAAGGTAAAGGTCATCCCGCAACAGGCCGAGGTGGCCCAAGAGGTTCCGGGTAGGTTAAGGCCCCGGATTTTCTTGACGTTCGGCACTACAAGGGTGGTAGGTCGTCAGCCATATGCACCGGCTGCCTTTACCCCAGGAGAAATCCCTGGTACTCGTTTTCAGGGGCTGAGTTGACCCCAGGGCACATGGTTCAGTCAGGGGGAGCCATGGATAAAATCCCCAGTGACACCACCGGGAACCGATCCCGGGACCGTCCGACTAGTAGCGCAGTGTCTTAACCACTACGCTACCCCAGGCCCTGAATTATTCAGTACCATCTTGGAAGGTTATTACTATATGTGTATCTGTGGGATTTAATGTTCTAGCAGTTTATTTTCTGAGAATTCAGGTCTTCTAGGATATGATGCTGTGTCATTTGGTGAGTGGTTCCTGGTGTTTTGAAGGAATGTCTGACCCTTGTGTCTAGAGCCCCCAAAAGATTTCTTCTGTGGTCTCTAGATTCTTGTAGTTTAAAATATTTATTGCATATTTTGATATGATTGCAAGGCAGTTTGCAGTACTCCAGATCATGCATTTAAAGTTCCTCATCTTATTGTTAGATTTGAGTAAATAAAGGAATTTTTCACCAGATGAGATTTTGAAGATATGTTCCAGTGCTTGTAGTTCTTGTGTGTGAATTGCATATTATCTTTAATGAGTAATTTATGGCAAAATGTGATCATGCCCATCTGTTATGGGTTAATACAGACACAGTATGATACTTTTGCCTTAGTGAGTTAGGAAAGGCCAGGCACTGTGTTTGCTACGGTAACAGAAAGGTTATATTGGAAGGGCTTTTGTGTTTTCTTGTTACGTTATCCAGGATGACAGTTGTTATAAGTCATGAACAGCAAGACATTTGTGCTACAGGTTGGTTGCACTGGATGTATATGCTCCAAGAGTGGAAGTATTGGAACAGGAAGAGACTGAAGAATGTTTTGATATGGACATTGAAGAGACGGAGGCAAACAAAGAGTCCATGCATGTAGAGCATATAGGTATGAAACACCCTATAGCAAACAATCTGGACATTTCAATGGTGCAGTTGTTTGTGTACCTGCATTCGGAGTGTTATGGTGCTGACAATCACCTAGACTGGGAAAGGACAAAGCATCTGTATCATGACTTGGTGACAGTGTTCGAGCAAGTCGTCTTGTCAACCCATGCCACACATCACGTACAGTTCCTGTTGTTCTATATGTGTAGCTTCAGGGTGACTCTGGCAGAAACTTTCCTGAACTACCTGTGGCATAAAGTGGTATCTCCCAGTGTGCCGTCCATTGTTCGGCAATCAGCCATTATGTACATGGGCAGCCTGCTTTGTAGGGCAGCTTACATAAATGTCAGGTGAGTCACTTGCTAATTTGCAGTAAAATTCAATCGTAAGTAAGTTTTAAATACATTTTTACTTTGCAAATGGAAATCCAGGTATCCATGAAATGACTCCAACCACTACAGGGAGATGCTGTTTTAAAGTGCAGTGTTATGTAGCACACACCAGCATGCTCCCACAGTGTTCCTGACATGCTAGAATGAGGATGACACGTGACTTTCATTTACAGAAAAGGGAAGACACAGGGCCGTGTGTAATTTGTTTATTTTTACAAGAATGAAATGGAGGTAATATCTGTTCATTTTTATGCTTTGTCTCAAAAAGAAATGAGCAAACATTGTTCGGGCATTGTGTGGAGGGTGTACAATGGCAGCTGTTTTTGTGCTCATAATCAATGTATTTTGCTTTATCTGAAACTGAGGTTTAAAAAACTTTGTGAGATGTTTACTACAGCTCATGAAATGCAAATCTATAAGTTTGTATGTCACAGACTCTTTGACATGGCATATACAATATTGTCTTGAATACACTGTGTCCTTAAATAATCCATGTACCCTGTTATTTACAAAATAAAAAAGAAATGGTGTAAAGTATACGTATTGAGTAGGATTGTACATCGTACATAAAGAAAATATAAAGCAGTCCCGTTAGAGGCCTGGAGTGGCCCAGAGGGTTCCAGGAAGTTAAGGTTCCCAGATTTCATGACAGTGGCGCAGGATAGTGGTAAGATTGTCAGCCTTACGCACCGGCCGCCTTTACCCCCAGGAAAGACATCTGGTACTCATTTCTGTTAGAGGCTTTGTTGACCCCAGGGCCATAATGTGACTGGAAGGATTATGTCACTGAAAAATTCCAATGACACCATCGGGAATCGAACCCGTGACCTGCCTGTTTGTAGCGTAGTGCATACATCATACAATACTTTCTTGAAACCTGAAGTCTTTGCTCATTTTTTTACTATAGACTTTGTATTTTTTATTATTTGATTTCATGCAGTATGCAAATGTGTGTGTTGACACTGTGACCTGTTTCATGCAAACACTTTTTGGCCACATGATTTCTTGTGACTACCTCTGTTTGCAGCATCAGCTCTTTTTTCTTTCTTACAAATCTTCCATGAACATAATATTTTCTACTAGCAGCATGATGTCCAAATTTTTCTGGCTGTTGAGTTGTTTCAAATTTTTCATTAACCATGAAACATTATAAGTACATGCCTTTAGCATTCATGTCTAGCAGAAAGTGTACACAGTAAATCACACAATAACATCAGCTCGTGATGTGTGTTTGTGTGTGGCTATGCCAAATGAATTGAAACTTGTAGAAGTTGCTGTGTTACTTGGAATGATTAGGATTAAGCACCCTCATCTTGAATAAGCCACATACTCCAGTTGTTAGTCACTGTTATAAAAGAAAATGTGCACTGTGATATTTGAGAAGATACCCTTTTTAAATAAGGAAAAGATAAAATGGTAATTTGTTCCCATCTGCAGGCACCCTGTTTTGCTATCTTATGAGTTCTTATTTCATGCTGTATAGTATAACTTAAACTGTTAACATAGCATTATTAAATTGAAAACCAGCAGCACAAAAATTGTTGTATTGTTGCAGTGAGTGCACTTTGATGAGAATGCATTCTTTTTATGAAATGTCACTAAATGTGAGCATTTTCTGTTTCTCTGCAAAATTGTAGTTCATTGTTATTAACTGCTACTTCAGTGATGACTGATAGTGATTCAGACTTTTAATTTCAGCATTTTGAAGGCTTCAATAGCTGAAATGTCTACCTGGATACATTCATACATCTCCAGTCAAGATGGCTTGGAGTGTGTGAATTCGGATGTACGAGTCCACTCCGTGTTCTACACGATCTGTCAGACATTGTTCTATGTCATAGCCTTCAGGCATTGTGACTTTGTTCATACTAAGAAGAGTAAGTAACATTAAGACTGCTGTCTTTGCTGTAACATTACATCTGCATTTTACAATCGTATGACCGTGCATCATAACAGATTCCTTGAGAATAAAACCAACAGACCCACTGAATTCCAATTTTATTGGTACTATAACTCTACATGTTTCGGGCAGCCTTTCCGCCCATCATCAGGAACTCCTGGTGATGGGCGGAAAAACTGCCCGAAACATGTAGAGTTGTAGCACCAATAAAATTGGAATTCAATGCATCTGTTGGTTTTATTAACAAAGAATGACATCTGCAGTGGCAAAATATTAATGAGTCATACTGAGTATCAGCTTTTATTGTGCCATTGATGAATTGAGAATCTAGTAATTGTGCATATTTAATTTATATTGTTAATATTAGTTTGTGCATGTAATATATGTTGTATTTTTAGACAGGATTCAGCAGTTTCGGACAAACTCCATTTATTGAAAGGGTGCACTAACCCATGGACCAGGTTGCATAGGCGACTAAATTTGGTATCAGAGATAGAGAATCCGTCAAACGCAACTTATTGTTAGTTGTGATTGATGGATTCTTTCTTTGTCTTTGTTATAATCATAACAATGTGAACTGATGTAAGATTGAATTTGGTATGTTGGCACTTTATATTTTCACATAAATATTGCAGCTCTTGTTCCTCCCCACATTAGATACAAAAATGTTTCATTCCATATGCACCAGATGACAGTGGTTTTCACAAGTCAGTCCAAAATTGTGTATCTTCAGCATGGAACCTGCTGCTTGTCACCTGTCTGGCACCTGGAGTACCTGGTGACTCCCATATATTTGGAAAATTTGTGGACCTGTGGTTGAATGTGTGTTATTTTTCTTTTCATTGCCCTTCTAGTATGTAAGGTTTAAATAAAAGCCATGTGTACTCTGAACCATAGTCATCTCTTCTCAGTTGCATTCATTTCCTGATTTGGAATATGGAGGTGTCCGAAGGAGGCATATACATATATCTGTGGCATAGAAAGGGTTTTTTTTTATAATGTACTGCGTATTAAGTTACATTAAATTACAGTTCTGATCAATATCCAGAACAGCTTTCACCTTTCTTATTCCAGTTTGTAACAGAGTTCAAAGATTCAGCTAAGGAATTTTAATGCTTATTCACATGATCGTAACATTAATGTCTGTCATCGATTTTCCTAATACCCAATTTAATGTTACCTTCCCATCTCCTGAGTCTTCAAAGTGACCAGGAGGGAGTACAGTCTAAGGCGTAGGTCTGCGGCTGCTTGCTTGCAGAGATTTTGGGTTCGAATCCTGTCAGGGCGATGGATGTCTGTCTCTTGTGAGTGTTGTGTGTTGTCAGTTCGAGGTCTCTGTGTCAGGCTAATCATTTGTCCAGAGGAGTCCTACCGAGTATGGTGTGTCTGAGTGTGATTGTACTTCCTCGATAAGAGGAGGCCTTGGCCCACTGGGGCTGTTGCGCCATGGTAAAAGAAAATATTCCTACAATTAATATGTCATCCTACAAATGCACTTAATACAGTACAGTTTAGGACAAGTATAATTATATTTTATTAAGTGCATTTGTTGACTGATGTATTAATAGCCATATAGTTTGTGAGTGCGTATTAAACATGTGTGCTGAGAAATGATTTATGGTATATGTTATTGCAGCTCGTGCTGAGCGTTCATACTGAGTGTTACTCATCTTAAAAGATGAGGTTTGAGGTTTACACAGTGGTGACTGTAAGGATTACTGGTTTTGGGAATGTGATTCCATGGAATCTTGTATAAATTTGCCAGCATTTCAGAGGAATTTGTAGCTTCCATCTTGAGACTGCCCTGAAGAAGGATGCAGTAGGTACCTCTAAAAAGGTGGTAAAAATCGACCACACTACTCTGTCAAATCCCAGAAGGCAATAATCCTCCTCTTGAAAGAGTGGTTTTTTTTATGTTCATGGTGAATTGGAAATAAACATGATGCAGTCATGAAGCATAATGCGTGGCAGAAACACGACTTATACTAATCAGATCCCTTCATTCTTATGATCTGAATGTGGTGCTAGTATTAATTTAACTGTTATCAGTTATGCCAGATATACTAATCGTCAAGGGATATTGAAGAAATACAGCATATTTCATCTAATTTGCAGTGATGGAAGAGAAGTTAAATTGAACATAAATTGTAACTAAGACTTTTATATAAATAATAAGATTATTGTTCCTCATAGTTTCTCACCACAAAGAGTGTCATATATATATATATATATATATATATATATATATATATATATATATATATATATATATATATCCCAAGTTGTTCTTTCCACAGAATACAATCAGGTCTTGGTCACTGGCAAAATTTATTCTTAAAGTTGACCATGGAGATGAATGGTTAGCTTTATGCCCTGGGCAGTTTCTCACGAGCCCTGATGAGTGGGAGGCTGGATGGGTCTGAGGGCCAGCCTGGATGTTTTAGAAAAGACAATTGTCTCGTGCCCTTACCAGAAATTGAACCCCAAACCATCCTGCTTGTAGCTTAGTCGCTACATTGGTTATGCTGTTCAACCTTGTGGGGGAAAGCAAGAGATTTTGATTGAATACTCTACAGTGCGTTAGTTGGGAACAGGTGATAGATGTAGGCATATACTGGATAATATTATTGAAATTAAACTTATATAAAAATAGATGAATGTGTTTTTGCCCCCAGATCTAACATTTCTGCAGAGTCTGAAACTGACCAGAATTGTGACCTGCAGGCTGAATCCTTTGAAAGTTTGTTTGCCCGTCGTGGCTCAGAACTTTGCTGCAGTGACTCGAACGTATCAGCTGGCATACTGCTACACTGTTCTGCAACATAATGCTCGTTTCAACATGCCAGTGATATACCAAGACCACAGGGGATATGCAATCACCAGGGAATCCACTTTGCTTGATACATTCTTTCCATTCGACCCTTTTGTTTTATGCAGGTCAGTAGACTGTTACAGGTGTGGCATGCATCATGGATAGACATGGAAAATTCTCCTATTTCTAAGCCTCATTACATCCTATGTTTCATTTGTGCATGTACCATAGTTTGAAAACCTTTATACTAGATTCTTCTGTAGTGCCAGAAGTGGACTACAGATTTATCTTTTGACACTAAACATTATTGATATGTAACACAGTGTGATGTTTACAGTGCTGAACATCAGCTACTACTGATGGTGAATTATGTACAGCGTAATTCAGGAGGAAAGTACAATATTTTGGGAGGTCATAATATATATCCTGGTGAAAAAAAAATAGTTTATATGAGCATGTGTCCAATTCTGAATGGTTACTGTGAGAGGGCTTTGGGAATCTCCATATCTAATTCCATTAGATTTTTGTTTGTGGGGTTGGATGAATTTACAAAATAAAGGTGGATACATGTGTCAAATTGATGACTTGCATTTTGGATGCTGCTGCTCACATGAAGAGGTCTGAAGATCAACTCAGACAAACAATACATGATCTTGCACTCAAGGTTCAAAGTGCATTGATGTTGATGGTGGGATTTTTTAACATTTATTATGAACTGTAACAAACTTGTCAAAAATTAAAATAAAATTAACTGTAAGTAATTTCTTTTTCTTTATGACCATCCCAATGCTTTGTGTTTGTAGATTCCAATGCCTCTGTTTCAGTAACCATTCAGAATTAGATGCATGTTCGTATGAACTTTTGTTGTGTCAATGACAGATCCTTTTATCTCCAAAAATATTTTCCTCAGCTCCTGATTCACCCTGTGTGTAACCCTTTAAATTCTGAGCTCCTGTGGTCTTCTGCAGATCTGGTGCTAGAGGGTTAAATTACTTTTCAGGTGCAGTACAGCTCTAATTAAGTGTGTTCTGTACTGAACAGGTGTGGCCATTTCATAAAACCAATCTACCGCTCCTACGAGAATTCAGAGCAAGAGAATGTGTCGAATGAACAGTGTGTTGAGAGCACAGGAGGTAAGGAGGAGGAGAAAGAGGAAGACGAAGATGATTTCTTGACAGATCAGCTGCATGGACATACCTTGTCAAATTCTTCTGCTGTCTTCGATATCTTTTCATATGGTTCATCACCAGGCTTCAAATGATTGTAATGTTCAAACATACTTCAGTTTGGAGGGGTATAATAATCATTTTGTTTTCTCTGGAATGTATTTCATGCTCATTAGTCTAATTCTTACTCCCCAAATAATAATATAACTGTCTTCATACACAAATTTTATCTATTTATTTATTTATTTTGTTATGAAAGTGTGAAAGAATACTTTGGTTGACAATGGCTATATAGATAATGAAGAAATAATGGCACATAATTAATATTCAGCCAAGAGATGGCAGAAGCAGTATATGTACTTCAGTCATCTGTTTGGACTCATACTGAGGATAAAGCAAAGTGGGAGTCTTATGTTAGGACAACCCTGACAGAAGAATCAAAACAAGAGATAGCTGTCCAAACAGTGGAAGGAAGAGCTTGAAAGATAAAGAAAAATCAGAATTTAATAAATCCATATTACAGAGACTACCTTTTCATTATGTAGGAATGGAAGTGTACAGTTTTACAAAAGAAAATGATTAATTTATATTAATTAAAAGGAAGAAGCTGTATTTTGTACAGAAGTGATTCTTTTTTTTTTAATGACAGTTTTAAAATATTCAGTAAATTACTGAAATAAATGGCCTTCAATTTATTTTGAGATAAATATTTAAGGGTTTTTTTTTTTTTGGCAGAGAAGAATGATTACAAATCAGCATTTTGTCTCTCTTTGTCCCCCTGTTGTCTCCTTCCCCTCCCAATATATATATATATATATATGGAATTGGTTTTGTATGTAATTTTAAAATGTCTGGTTCATACTGACCCTGCTTTTATGTACCTCAGAAAGTTAATCTGCTTCTGTGTTTTATTAGTCATTCCCTGCAAATGGTGCCATATACCATGTCAACAATTAATGTTACAATACCTTTGTGGTACATATGTCAATTAGTGTTATTTTTAAGCATTTTCTACCCTAAACTCTTGCTTATTTTCTCACCATTTACCTTACTGTACTGATCATTCCTGGAATTGCCCTGTCTTGAACTGATGGCTGTGAATGTATACAGTTTTGAAGGATGACATTAAAAGCTAATACTGAACTGAGTTTTCATTACGGTGCAACCCAGTGCTCTTGCCATATGGTCACCTAAGCTTTATGGCTTGAAGACATCCTTTTCCAGAGATGTAGCCTGTTCTGACAGCAGCAACTGTAATCTGGGCTCCCAAAGTACAACTTACTAGCTGCTTCATGAAATTCCCTTAAATGCCTGAAACAAAAATTTTTTAGTGGTAGTTAAAAATACTGTAGTTACTTGAATACAAGACCAGGCTTCTTTCCTTAAATGTGATGCTTAAATATATGGTGTGGTCTTAAATTCGCATATGAAGCGCCAAACCGGATCGCTGTGAACTGGACCATGTGGAGCGAAACAAAGTCTTGCTTCGCCAAATTGTCATGTGTAAACAAAAGAGAGAACAAAACATGAGTGGAGTTCTTGATTTCAAACTTTCGCCATGATTTGAATATTGTATATGTTCTTTTGGGTATTTCCCCGGCGTCAAATTGTAGTTGGCCGACGTTTCAGAACCCTGTGTCAGTTCCATCTTCAAAGGCTGGGTGTAGAGTATACTCTACACCCAGCCTT
>Ga0209629_10003692_pt1 | contig 11081 bp, 10 predicted proteins | sample TergutCu122P5_FD_187286 | JGI IMG/M metagenome (GOLD analysis project Ga0209629, IMG submission 187286) | Cubitermes ugandensis P5 segment gut microbial communities from Kakamega Forest, Kenya - Cu122 P5 (SPAdes) (version 2) | ecosystem: Host-associated > Arthropoda: Insects > Digestive system...
GGGCGGTTTCGGCGGCGGCAACTTCGCCAGTTCGATGGCGAACATCACGTTCTTCTTCCCGCAGCGCACCAAGGGCTGGGCGCTGGGCCTGAACGCGGCGGGCGGCAACGTCGGCGCCGCTGTGGCGCAGTTCATGGTCCCGATCCTCATCACGCTCACCGCCGCCACCGTCACGGGCGAGGGCAAGCGCATCGTCAATCTGCCGATCGCGGGCTGGTTCTGGATCCCGTTCATCGTGCTGGCCATCGTGGGCGCGATCTTCGGCATGCACAACCTGAGCAGCGCCAAGACGGACGCGGGCGGCTACATCGCCGCGCTCAAAGACCCGCACCTGTGGATGCTGTCCCTGCTGTACATCGGGACGTTCGGCTCGTTCATCGGCCTCGCGGGTGCATTCCCGAAGCTCATCAAGGACCAATTCCCCGCATACTCGACGCTCCAACTCGGCATCGTGGGCGTCGGGCTCGCCTTCCTCGGCCCGCTCGTCGGGTCGCTCGCCCGTCCGTACGGCGGCCGCCTCGCCGACCGGATCGGCGGCGCGTACATCACCGTCGGCGCTTTCGTGGTCATGATCTTGGCGACGTTCGCTTCCATCCAGGTGCTGGCCGCGGGCGCGGGCTTCTGGGCGTTCCTCGCGTGCTTCCTGGTGTTGTTCATCGCCACCGGCGTGGGTAACGGTTCCATGTACAAGATGATCCCGACCGTCTTCGCCTACCGGGCCGGCTCCGCCGACGCGCAGACGATCTCGGCCGGCATCTCCACCGAGCGCAAGACGTCGGCGGCCCTGGGCATCGTCGCGGCGTTCGGTGCGTACGGCGGCTTCTTCATCCCGCAGGTGTTCAGCGCGGCGCTTGGGATGACGTCTGGCCACCCGAAAGAACGACAGGTCGTGGACGGCTACAGCCTGGGTCTGTGGTGGCTGCTCGGGTCCTACGTGGTCTTCCTGATTCTGACGATCCTGTTCTATGTCGTCCCGTTCGCCCGCAAGGGAACGCGGGTGTAGACAAACGCGAGGACGTGCGGTCGTCCGGATCAGGACGCCGGACGCCGGTCGCTTGGGAACCAGCGGGTCGTCTTGTTCGCGAACCGGACGAGCCCCAGCATCACCGGCACCTCGACCAACACGCCAACCGTGGTCGCCAGAGCCACCGGGCTGTTCGCCCCGAACAACGCCACGGCGACGGCGACGGCCAGCTCGAAGAAGTTCGAGCCGCCGATCATCGCCGCCGGGGCGGCCACCCTATGGGGCAGGCGCAGCAGCCGTCCTGCCCCATAGGTCAGGGAGAACATCAGGATCGTCTGGACCACCAACGGCACGGCGATCAGGACGATGTGCAACGGGTTGGCCAGGATGACGTCCGCCTGGAACGCGAAGATCAGGACCAGCGTGGCGAGCAGCCCGACGATGGTCGCGTTCTGGAACTTGGGGATGAACCCGTCCTGGAAGTACGCCAGGCCGCGGCGCCGCACGACCAGCACACGGGTGAGGACGCCGCCACCGAGCGGGATCACCACGAACAGCACCACCGACAACAGGAGCGTCGCCCAAGGTATCTGGATGCCGCCGATCCCCAGTAGGAAACCCACGATCGGCGTGAACGCGACGAGGATGATCAGGTCGTTGGTCGCCACCTGGACGACGGTGTAGGCCGGGTCGCCCTTGGTCAGCTGGCTCCAGACGAACACCATCGCTGTGCACGGCGCCGCGCCCAGGATCACCGCGCCGGCGACGTAGTCCCGTCCCAGGTCGGCAGGGATCAACGGCGCGAACACCACGTAGAAGAACAGGCTGGCCAGCGCGAACATGCTGAACGGTTTGACCAGCCAATTCGCCACCCAGGTGACGAACAGCCCCTTCGGATTGCGTCCGACGTTCCTGATGGACGCGAAATCGACCTTCAGCATCATCGGGTAGATCATCACCCAGATGAGAAGGGCTATCGGGATCGACACGTTCGCGTACTCCCAGCGCCCGAGCAGGTCGGGAACGCCCGGGAGGAACCGCCCGATCAGCACTCCCAACACCATGCACGCGATCACCCACACCGTCAGGAACCGGTCGAAGAACCCGATACCCGGAGCCGGGTGCGGGGAGGATTCGTCCGGCATCATCGTCCCTTCGTTGCGAACCTGGATGCGCCAACTGTAGCCCACACATAGACCGCCGCCAATATGGCAAGGGGACGCGTTGGTTGAACGCGAGCTAATGCGCCGAGCGCTAGGCACTCGCGCCGACCGCTAGGCACTTCCACCGAACGCAAGGCACTCGCGCCGACCGCTAGCCTCTGGCGCTTGGGAAACGCTGATTAGCAGCGTTTCCCGGGGACTCAATCGTCCTCTGGGGCTCGGCGACTCCGGTAGGGCTCGGCGACTCCGGTAGGGCTCGGCGCGTTTGCCAACCCTGGGTCGCCTCGTAAAGTGGGGGACGTGATTACGGAACCGCCGCTCACCGAATGCTGCCCGCCGTCCCTGGTTCTCTTGGACGAGGGCACGGCAGCCAGCCTGTCGGGCGTGCTCAAGGCGGTGGCCGACCCGGTCCGGCTCCGGTTGCTGCACCACATCGCCGCCGCCCCCGACACCACCGTGTGCGCCTGCCATCTGCCGGCCGCGCTCGGCATCAGCCAACCCACACTGTCGCATCACTTGAAGCGGCTCGTCGACGTCGGCTTAGTCACCCGCGAACAACGCGGACGCTGGGCGCACTACCGGCTCAACCGCGACGCCATGGACCAGCTCATCGGCGCACTTGCCGGGGCCACCGAGCACCACCTGACCGTCCACAAGGCGTAGGCGACCGACCCCATGGAGTCGGTTGCTGACGCACCTGTCCGGCGAACGCCAAGTCCGTGCAACAAGACCGGCATGGCCATAGTCTGATGTCGACACTCACTCGCCGTGCACCCAAGGAGGACCCCATGAAGCTGCAAAACGTGGACGCCTGGCGCCAGGAAATCGACGACCAATTCGCCGCGTTGAAGGCCGCCCACCCCGAACGGCTTGACCAGCGTTTGACGATGTCATGGTCCAACTGGGGTTTCGGCCAAGAAGACCTCGCGGTATCCGCCGCCCGGCTGGCGAAAGCGGGCCTGGACCACATCGAGTTGCACGGGAACCACTACGGGCCTGATCTGGGCTACCGGGTCGACCAGACGAAGGCGATCCTCGCCGATCATGGCCTGGCGGTCGCCGGCGTGTGCGGCATGTTCTCCACCGAATGCGAGTTGGCGTCGGTCTCGCACATCACCCGCCAGCGGGCCATCGACTACATCCGTCGCGAACTCGATTTCTGCGCGACCATGGGCGGCGGCTACTTGCTCGTCGTCCCGGCAGCAGTCGGCCGTCCAGACCAATACGACGACAATGAGTGGCACCGCTCCGTCGAGACCCTGCGGATCGTGGCCCCGGCGTTCACGGACGCCCACGTCAAAGGCGCGATCGAGCCGATCCGTTCGGCGGAAGTGACGATCGTCCACACGGTAGCGGACGCCGTGGCGTACATCACCGACGTCGACCACCCCGGAATCCAGCACATCAACGGGGACGTCTACCACATGCAGTCCGAGGAGGCGAGCATTCCGCGCGCCGTCCTTGCGGCGGGCGAGCGCCTAGTCAACCTGCACTTGGCCGACTCCAACCGCTTGGGCCTCGGCCTCGGATCGATGGACGTAGACACGCTGATCAAAGCCCTGTACCTAATCGGCTACAACACCCCCGGCCACTTCGTCACGCCCGAACCACTGGGCCCGGGCGCCGGCCCCTACCCGGCGATGCACTCGCTGCAGGACCCGGCGATGCTGGACGAGTTGGTCCTGGGCACGGTGTCCTACTGGCGCGAACGCGAGGACGCCATCCGGGCCTGAGTGGTTTTTCAGTGCCCGGCACGCCCGGGACTGGGCTGGACGCCTCTGTCCGTAAGCGAAAGCCCCGAGCGGGTCAGCGGACGACGGAGTTGAGACCGCAGCGAACTTGCTCGTCGCGCCGATGCGATTTAGTCCCAGGCGCCAGGGCAGCTGTGCCATCAGCGCTGCCCTAGACTTGCGCAGTGACCACGGAACCGCCGCTCACCAAGTGCTGTCCCCCGTCCCCAAATCTCCTGGATGAGGGTATTGCCACCAGCCTGTCGGGCGTGCTCAAGGCGATTGCCCACCCCGTCCGGCTCCGGCTGCTGCACCACATCACCGCCGCACCCGACACCACTGTGTGCGCCCGCCATCTTCCAGCCGCGCTCGGCATCAGCCAACGCAGTGTGTCGCATCACCTGACGAAGCTCGTCGACGTCGGCCTAGTCACCCGCGAACAACGCGGACGCGGTGCGCACTACCGGCTTGACCCCGACGCGTTGAACCAGTTCAACGATGCACTCAGGAAAAATGAGCCGAACCAACCTGACTCCAACGCGTCCGAACCAGTCACCGCCAGCACAGAGATCAAATGGCTACGCGAGGCGAAGACGCCCGGAGAACTCCTCGACACGATCTGGAATCTGCGCGACTCGGCCTTCGATCACCCCAAACTGTGGAAACCTTTCACGGCCCTGTCCTTCTTCCAGGAGGTTGCCGAAGTCCTCGACGCCAGTCCTGAGTTCTACGACCGATCTGGGCCACCCCCGACCGAGGTGTTGGCTCGTGTTCTCGAACGGATTCTGCGAACTCCTGACGACTGACCTCTGCCGTATCTGCGCGAGGCCATCCACGAAGTCGGCGGCCGCCTCCGCGTGCCGGTGCCGATGTTGCCGATCCTTCGTCAAGGGGAATTCCAGACGGCCAGCCTTGACGGCGACCAAAGTGATGAGCGGGCAACACAAAGGGCCGTTGACCGGCGAAACACCTTGTCACTTGCCCTAAGTGCTCCCACAGGGGCTCGAACCCTGGACCCACGGATTAAAAGTCCGTTGCTCTGCCAACTGAGCTATAGGAGCCGGCGCTTACGGCTGCCGAACCGTCGCAATCCGTGCCGGAGAAGGGAGTCGAACCCTCACGCCCTCTCGGACAGACGATTTTGAGTCGCCCGCGTATGCCATTCCGCCACTCCGGCCGGTTGCTTGCACGATTGTGCCACAAATGGCAACCGCTTGGGGCGGCGCGATACCCTCGTCTATGACTGCGGCACAGTGCCGCACGTCGAATAGCCCAGCCCAGGAAGCTCCATGGACACACACGCGTCATCACCAAGAGACCCGAAAGCCACGCCGCTGCGCGTGCTCGTCGCTGAAGACGAGGCTCTGATCCGGCTCGACCTCATCGAGCTACTGACGCACGAAGGATACGAGGTAATCGGCAGCGCCAGCGACGGCGAGGAGGCGGTCACGCTCGCCCGCGACCTACGTCCGGATCTCGTCGTCATGGACGTCAAGATGCCCAAGATGGACGGCATCACCGCCGCCGCCACCATCGGCGAAGAGCGCATCGCGCCCGTCGTCATGCTGACCGCCTTCAGCCAGCGGGAACTCATCGAACGCGCCCGGGACGCCGGCGCCATGGCGTACGTCGTCAAGCCGTTCGACGCGTCGGACGTGGTGCCGGCCATCGAAATCGCGCTCGCGCGCTTCACGGAACTGCGCGCCGTCGAGGCTGAAGTCGCCGACTTGGAGGAGCGCTTCGCGTCCCGCAAAGCGGTCGACCAGGCAAAGGGGTTGCTGCAAGAAAGCCTTGGCCTGTCCGAGCCGGACGCCTTCCGCTGGATCCAGAAGACGGCGATGGATCTCCGCAAGTCAATGCGCGAAGTCGCCGAGGGCGTCATCGAACACGCGAAAGCCGACGGCACCCGCAAGAGCAAAACCAAGCCCAAGGGTCGGGCGAAAGCCGACTGACCCCCTCAGTGCGTGTGGTGGTGGTGCCAGGTGCCGTGCTTGACCCGGTCCAGCATGACGCTCACGCGGGCCACGGCGATCAGCTGCCCGTCGTCGTCGGTCAGTTCCACGTTGTAGGTGGCCAGACTCCGGCCGATGCGGACGGCGGTGGCAACCCCGTTCACCCACCCCTTCGTCGCGGCGTGCAGATGGCTGGCGTTCAGCTCGACGCCGACCGCCCGTCCGTCCGGGCCGACTTCGGCCATCCCAGCCAGCGATGCGAGCGTCTCGGCGACGACACACGTCGCTCCCCCATGCCACAGCCCCCACGGTTGGGTGTTGCCCGCCACCGGGTAACGCCCGCGAGCGCACTTGGGCGTCACCTCGAGCAGTTCGAGGCCGAGTTTGACGTCGAGCGGACTGATGATGTCCAGGAGCCACTGGTACTGGGTCATAGCAACACTGTGGCACGAATGCGTCTCCCGTAGGCTTGGGTCCATGAGCGATGGCGTACTACTGCTGATCGACGGCCATTCGGTCGCCTACCGTGCGTTCTTCGGGCTTCCCGTGGAGAACTTCCAGACCGCGACCGGCCAGCCCACGAACGCGGTTTACGGGTTCACGGCGATGCTCATCAACCTGCTCGCCACGGAACAACCCACGCACATCGCGGTCGCCTTCGACGTCTCGCGGCGCACGTTCCGCACCGAGGAGTACGAGGAATACAAGGGCACGCGCGCGGCGACACCGCCCGAGTTCGTCGGCCAGGTCGACCTCGTCAAGGAGGTGCTGGACGCGATGGGGATCGTCCATCTCGAGGTGGGCGGATTCGAAGCCGACGACATCATCGCCACCCTCGCGCGCACCATGCCCACCGACGTGCTGATCTGCACCGGCGACCGCGACACGCTGCAACTGGTCAACGACCGCGTGACGGTCCTGTACCCGCGCAAGGGCGTCTCCGACCTCATTCGCCTGACGCCCGACGCCGTCGCCGAGAAGTACCTCGTACCGCCCGCGCGTTATCCCGAGTTGGCGGCGCTGGTCGGAGAGACGTCCGACAATCTTCCCGGCGTCCCGGGCGTCGGCCCCAAGACCGCCGCGAAATGGCTGACCGAATACGACGGGCTGGAAAACCTCCTGCGGCATGCGGAAGACGTGCCGGGGAAAGTGGGCGAGTCGCTGCGCGCGCACCTGGACGACGTCCAGCGCAACCGGCGGCTGAACGCGCTTGTCAGCGACATGGATCTCGGCGTCACGCTGGACGACCTACAGCGGCGTCCCATCGACCGGGAGGCGGTGCACGCGCTTTTCGACACGTTGCAGTTCCGCACGCTACGCGACCGGCTGCTCGACACGCTCGCCAAAGACCCGGCGCCAAAGGGTGGCTTCGCGGTAGACGGGACGGTGCTCGCCGCCGGCGGCGTGTCCGGGTGGCTGGACGCGCATGCCCAGGGGGTGACTGGGCTCGACGTGGTGGGCAGTTGGCGTGCGGGCACCGGCGACGTGTTGGGCATCGCGCTCGCATCGTCCGACGGTTCGGCTTGCTGGATCGACACTGCAGGCCTTTCTCCCGCGGACGATGCGGCGCTGGCGGCGTGGTTGGCCGACGAGCATGCGTCCAAGGTCATGCACGACGCGAAGGGGCCGCTGGAAGCCCTCTGGGCCCGGGGCTGGGAACTGCACGGCCTACGCAGCGACACCCAACTCGCCGCGTACTTGCTGCGTCCCGACCAGCGCTCCTACGACTTGGCCGACCTGGTCGTGCGGCATCTTGGACGCGAGTTGGCCGTCGAAGGCAGCGGACAAAGCGCGGAATCCGCCCAGGCTGCGTTCGCGTTCGGCATGGACGACGACGGCCACGACGCCATGGTGCGCTCGCGTGCGGTCATCGACCTGGCGTCCGCTCTGGACGCCGAACTGGAAACCCACGGCGGCGCCCAACTGCTGCGCGACGTCGAACTGCCGCTCGAACGCACGCTGGCGCGCATGGAAGCCACCGGCATCGCCGTCGACGCGGACGAACTGGAACGCCTGCGCGCCGAATTCGACCAGGCCGTAGCGGCGGCGCAGGCGGACGCGTTCGCCGTCGTCGGGCACCCGGTCAATCTCGGTTCGCCAAAGCAACTACAAACGGTGCTCTTCGACGAGCTGGGCATGCCCAAGACCCGCCGGACGCAGACGGGCTACACCACCGACGCGGACGCGCTCGAAGCCCTCTACGTGCGCACCGAGCACCCGTTCCTGGCGCATCTGTTGCGGCACCGCGACCAAATCCGGTTGCGGCAGAGCGTGGACGGCCTGATCAAGGCCATCGCGCCCGACGGACGCATCCACACCACCTTCGTCCAAACGGCCGCGGGCACCGGCCGCCTGTCGAGCCAGGACCCGAACCTGCAGAACATCCCCGTCCGGACGGCCGCGGGCCGGCGCATCCGGGGCGCCTTCGTCGTCGGGAACGCCTATGAGGCGCTCATGACCACGGATTACTCGCAAATCGAGATGCGCATCATGGCCCACGCCAGCGGCGACCAAGAGCTCATCGACGCGTTCGCCTCGGGCGAGGACTTCCACTCCCGGATGGCCGCCCGCGTCTTCGGGACGCAGACGGACGCCGTCACGCCCGAGCAGCGCGCCCGCATCAAGGCCATGAACTACGGGCTCGCCTACGGCCTGTCGGCGTTCGGGCTCAGCCAGCAGCTGCACATCGAGGTTTCCGAAGCGCGCGCGCTCATGGACGAGTACTTCGAGCGTTTCGGGCATGTCCGCGAGTATCTGACGTCCATCGTCGCCCAAGCGCGGAAGACTGGCTATACCGAGACCATCCTGGGACGGCGCCGCTACCTGCCCGACCTGACGTCGTCCAACCGGCAGCGGCGCGAAATGGCCGAACGGGCGGCGCTAAACGCGCCGATCCAGGGGTCGGCCGCCGACATCATCAAGATCGCGATGCTCGACGTGGACGCGGCGCTGGCCGCGGGCAACCTCAAGTCGCGCATGCTGTTGCAGGTGCACGACGAACTGATCCTAGAGATCGCGCCGGGCGAGCGGGAGGCGGTAGAGGCGCTGGTCCGCGAGAAGATGGGCCACGCGGTCGATCTGGCCGTCCCGCTGGACGTCTCCATCGGCGTAGGGCGCTCGTGGCAGGACGCCGCACACTGATCAAAACGAAGGGGACGTACCCGCGCCAGTAATCAGCCTATGGCAGTGGAGGCCTCAGTCGAAGATCGCCTCGTCTACCGTTACGGTATCCCATAAGGGGACGCCCAGTTCTACGCCCTGGGTGGACTCGGGTGCGTCCGAATGGCCGCCACAGCCGTGGTCGCGACTGACTACCTCGCCGTCCTGGGGCGAATACTGGTTGGCACACACGCCGAACACGCGCCCGAGCGTTCCGGAGAGTTGGACGAAGAAACCGCAGGTCTCGCACACGCCGGGGGCCTGGCGCGTCATGGAATTGTGCGGGCCGCCGTCGCCCTCGAACCACCGGTCGACGGCCTCGTCGCGTCCCTCGGGCGACAGGAGCCGCTCACGACCCAGACCCAACTCCGCGACCAACACCCGCAGCAGCGAGAGCTCAGCCGGATCGGCGTCGGCAGCGGATTCGCCGCCCGTGTAGCCGGGCACCAAGCGGGGATCGTCCGGCGGTGCGGGCATCAGCATGCCCGGCGTGATGTCGCCTGCGGCGATGCGTTCGGACCACGGCACCCACGCCGGCGCCAGCAGCGCGTCCACGCCCGGCACCATCGTCACCTCGTTGACCGTGACCACCCGCGCCCGCGACGCGCGCACGACCGTCACCGACCACTGCCAGCCGGGATAGCCGTCGTGCGTGCAGGCGAAGTAGTGGGTGGCGACGCGCGTCCCCTCGGCCAGCACGCCCAGATGCTCACCCACGCCGAACACCCCACTGCGCCGCTCAGCGGCAGCACGCGCGAGATCGATGGCCTGTGCGCAGGCCGCGTCCAGTTCGATGGTGGCAGGCACTCACAACTCCAATTCGTTGGCGACCGCACGCAACAGCGCCGCGGCCTTCTCGGCCGACTTGGCGTCGGGATAACGTCCGCGCCGGTACCCGTTGCCGAGCCCGTCGAGCATCTTGATCAGGTCTTCCACGATGACAGCCATCTGCTCGGCTTGCTTGCGTGACGCCTTCGACAAGGACGGAGGCGCCTCCAGCAGGCGCACGGACAAAGCCTGCTCGCCCTTCTTGCCGTCCACGACGCCGAACTCGACCTTCTGACCGCGCCGCAGCGTCGTGACGCCCTCCGGCAAGGCGGAGGCGCGCACGAACACGTCGTCGCCGCCCTCATCCTTGGTCAAGAAACCAAAACCTTTGTCGGCGTCGTAATAGCGCACGCGGCCCGTTGGCATGATTCCCAGCTCCTGTGACTTAACTCGTCCGGCCGTCAACCCAGCCGATACCGCATAGCCTACCGTGACGCGGCTACCATTGCGCCATGGCGAGTTGGCAGGACGGTCCGGAGTACGCTCCGCTCGAATGGCCCGACGCGTTCACCGATCCGCAATTGCCGCCACTGGACGTCGCCGCCCCGCCGCCCGACCGCGGTTTGGACGCCCCGCCCGAGCCGCCCGCGTTCGCACCACCGCCCCAGCCGGCCGCCGACCTGGCCGGATTCGTCCCGCCAACCGGGCCCAGCCGGGATCCGCACGAACCGTTCGCCGTCGTCACGTCCACGTTGACCAGCTTCGCCACGCGCGACGCGTCCTGGAAACCGACCGATCCGCTCGGCCCGGAAGTAGCACCCGCGCGCATCGAAATGCCCCGCACATCGTTCGTGACGCCGCTCGCGCAGATCAATCCGCCTTCGTTCCCGGCCCCCGGGACGCCGCAATGGTTCGTCCCGCCGGGCGTCCCCCAGGCGCCGGCGCCCGCCCGCGTCTCGATGCGCGACATCGTGCGCGGCGTCACCCCGCCGGTCTTGATCCTGTGCCTGCTCGGCGGCCTGATCAACCCACTGTCGCTGCTGCTGCTCGTGCTCGGGCTAGTGACGACCGCGCGGATCGGCTACCGGCGCCGCGCTGTGGCGGCAACGGTCGGCACGGCGTCGGGGGTGCTGGTGTTGGCCGCCCTGTTCGAGTTGCTCACGGGCGCCGGCTTGGGCGACTTGTACGATGCGCTGAGCGGCCTGGCCCAGTTCACCTGCTGGGGGGTACTGCTCGCGCTGATCATCATCGTCTTCTATGCGCTAAGTCACGGCGAGCGGCCGCAACACCCGCTATGACGCCCGGCAGGTCGCCCTGTCGCCCCCACAGCGCAACCACCTGAATC
>Ga0209629_10003693_pt1 | contig 11080 bp, 7 predicted proteins | sample TergutCu122P5_FD_187286 | JGI IMG/M metagenome (GOLD analysis project Ga0209629, IMG submission 187286) | Cubitermes ugandensis P5 segment gut microbial communities from Kakamega Forest, Kenya - Cu122 P5 (SPAdes) (version 2) | ecosystem: Host-associated > Arthropoda: Insects > Digestive system >...
CTCGCCTCCGGCGCTGGCCCGGACGTGTTCGACTTGCAGGCCGGCGGCATGTTGGACGAGTTCCAGTCCCTCCTGCAACCGATGGACCCGCTGGCGAAGGCCCAACTCGGTGACAACTGGAAGGCGTCCTACAGCGATGCGGCGCTGAAGCAAGCCAGCATTGGCGATCAGGTGTACGGCCTTCCGCACGGCTTCCAGACGGCAGGGTTCCTCTGGGTGAACAAGTCCCTGCTCAAGAAGAACGGAATCGACGTTCCGTCCACCTACAGCGATCTCGTCGCCGCGTGCAAGAAGCTGCGCTCGAAGGGCTTGGTCCCGGTGGCGATTGGCGCCAAGGACGACTGGATGGACATCGACATCTTCTCCTCGATGAGCAACGCGATAGCGCCGGGAGATCAGTACGCCGCGATGGACGGTGACGGGACGTGGACGACCCCCGGCCTCGTGAAGTCTTTCGATGCCTTCGCCGCAATGTTCAAGGACGGAGTCGCGCAGGACGGGGCGGTTGGCGCGACCACCTACACCGACACCTACGACCTGTTCGCGGATGGCAAGGCTGGCTTCTTCACCAACGGCAGCTGGAACCAGGACATGTTCGTCAGCATTCCGGACCGCATCGGTGCTTTCGAGGTTGGAGTCATGCCCATGCCGACCGTTTCGGGGCCTGCGCCTGTCATCGCCGGAATCGGTGGCCTGCTCGCTGTCAACAAGACCAGCAAGCAACAGGGCGCGGCCTTCAAGCTCGCGCAGTACATGGCCGGTGGCCCCGGCCAGCAGACGAGGATCGACGAGAGCCTGGATTTCGCCGTCACCTCGACTCCGGTGAACCCGACGAAAGACGTCGGCAAGAATGCGGCCGACGTCCGCGCGGAACTGGCCCAGATGCTTGCTTCGAAATCCGCAGGCTACCGCGAGGTTCCGAATGCAGCGGTCAAGAGTGCTTTGGGGCAGGCTCTGATCAAGCTCGCCGCTGGTCAGATTGACGGTGCCGCGGCCGCGCAGCAGGTGCAGAAAGCAAAAGAGGACGCGGGGTCGTAGTCCACGATTATCAACTCTGGTGGGCCGACCCGAAGCTCGGGTCGGCCCACCATGCTCTTAGCCCAAGGAACCTAACGACATGACTGGCAGCAACGCACGCAGATCCATTGACTGGCGGCGTTCACCCCTTGGTTTCCTCTTCATCCTCCCTTGTGCAGCAGTCTTTGCGATCTTCCTGGCCTATCCGCTTCTGCGCAACCTGTATGTGTCGTTCTTCGACTGGAACGGTCTCACCGATTCGTCCAAGTTCGTGGGTTGGGCGAACTTCAAATGGGTCGTAACCGATCCGTCGGTTCTTGATACCGTGCGAAACACCCTCGTGTTCGCCGTGCTCACGATCGGCGTGCAGATGATTGGCGGGTTCTTCCTCGCCGTCCTGCTCGCTGGGGATGGTTGGCTGCGCCGGCTGGTGCGGACGCTGTTCTTCATACCAGTCGTTCTCACGCCGGTCGTGGTCGGCTTCCTGTATTCGAAGATCCTTGAGCCAAACGACGGCGAGCTCGTGAATCTCCTACGGACAGTCGGGCTCTCATCCTTGGGTCACGGCTGGTTGGGTGACCCGCAAACGGCCCTCATCGCCGTGTGCGTGGTGAACATCTGGCTGTGGACCGGGTTCTCGATGTCCGTGTATCAGGCGGCACTCGCCGGACTCCCACGCGAGCTTGTCGAAGCGGCACGAATAGATGGCGCGAACACGTGGCAATCAATATGGCACGTCATTTTCCCGTTCTTGCGACCCGCGCACTACGCGCTGCTGACGCTCAGCGTGATCGCAACCCTCAAGACCTTTGACATCGTCTATGTGCTTACCAAAGGTGGCCCTGGTGGGGCGACGGAATTGCCTACGACTCTCCTGTTCCGCGTTGGATTCGACCAGTATCGCCAAGGCCGCGCCGCGGCCCTCGGAACCGTGCTGTTCGTGGTGGCTCTGATCCTGACGATCGTGCAACTGCGGGCGTATGGCAGAGGGGCAGAGAAATGAAGTTTGCTGGACGACCCTCGCTGCTCTTGCTCACCACGCTCGCCGTGGTGTGGATGGTGCCACTCCTGGTGCTCGTGTCAAGGTCTTTCTCAGGCGACGGCATCGGCAACTACAACGCGGTGTTGCAGCAGGGCGGCGTAGCCATAAGCCTGTTCAACAGTGCGGCGATTACGGTCCTGACGGTGGCGGGCGTGGTCTTCATCACGTCTCTCGCCGGCTACGCGTTCTCGCGGATGCGCTTCTTCGGCCGCAATGTGCTGTACGGCATTCTGCTCACCGGCCTGATGCTTCCTGCGGGTGCAATCCTGGTGCCGTTCAGCCAGCTCAACAAGGCGTTTGGGTGGGGCAATACCTACGCGGCCGTTGTCTTCCCGTACATCGCGCTCTTCTTCCCGCTCGGGCTGTTGCTGCTGAAGAGCGCTTACGACAGTCTCCCGGATGAGATCTTCGAGGCCGCCGCCATCGACGGTGGAAGTCAGTGGCGGTTGTTTTGGTCGATTGGTTTTCCATTAACCGGACCGACGATCGGGCTCGTGGCGCTGTGGACGTTCCTGAGCACTTGGAATGAGTTCCTGCTGGCGCTCCTTTTCCTCCACGACCCGCTGGTGCAGCCCGTCTCAGTAATACCGTTGCGCTTCCAGCAGCAGTATTTCGTCGACGTGCCGAAGGTCTTCGCCGCCCTGGTTCTCTCCCAGATTCCGGTTGTGGTTCTTTATGTGGTGGCGCAGAAGCGGTTCAACGTCGGCCTGTTGGCGGGTGTGGGGAAGTAGGCGCCGATCGCGCGGCACAGGCCCGAGACCTAAGCTGCGCGCCGACGAGTCGGCTCGCGTATCAGTAGCGACGGGCGCTTGCGCGGGGCACCAACTCCGGTGGCAACAGAACGTGGCGATGCTCATGTGCACCGCCGGAGGTTTCCTCTTCAAGAAGCGCAATGGCTGTGGCAGCGATCTCGGGCAACGGTTGCCGGACGGACGCCAGCGGGATTCGTGCCTGCGCCGCTTGGTCGATGTCGTCATAGCCGATCAGCGAGATGTCCTTGGGAATGTCGATCTTCGATGAAGTCCGCAGCGCATCCATGAACCCGAGCGCGATCATGTCGTTCGCCGCGCAAACACCGTCCGGGCGAGCATCGGGATTCGATACCACCTGCATCCCGATGGCATGTCCAGCTTGAGCGGTCTGGTCGGTCGTGTTGACGTGGGTGACGCGGGCACGCGGGAACTCGGCGACCGCGCGTTGGACGCCTTCCCAGCGTGCGGACAATTGGAACAAGGGGCCGCCGACGAACCAGAGGTTTCGTCGTCCCTGTTCCAGCAGGTGTCTGGCGGCCAAGTAGCTGCCACGTTCGCTGTCGGACGATACCGAGCAGTATCCGCACCCGTCGAACTGCCCGAGGACAATCATCGGAACCCCGCGATTGATGAGGTCCAATGCGCGGGGCGGCACTTCGCGAACTGGAGTCATCAACAGCCCGCGGACTCGTTGCTGTTCGAATAGCTCGATGTAGCGTTCCTCGCGGGAAAGACTCTGATTACTGCTTGCGATCATCAGGTCGAGCCCACGGCGTTCCGCGACTGCTGCGACCAGGTCGCTCAAGGATGCGAAGAAAGGATTGGCGAGGCTGAAAACGAGCATGCCGACCGTGCTGCTGTGGCCCATTTTCAGTTGCCGTGCGTTTTCGTTTCGTACAAAACCCAGGTCGCGAATCGCGGCGTGCACGCGTTCTACTGTCGCATCCGCGACTTTGTAGGGTTTGCTGAGCGCGTTGGAAACCGTCCCAGGGGACACGCCGGCCTTTTCGGCGACGTCTCGCATCGTGACTTTCGGCACGTGGCTCCTCGTTGGTCTAGGTGGGATTGATTTCAGGCAGTCGATGGGCCGTCAGGACCCACGGGCGGTCGCGAAGGTGACCGGGCCGATGAGGCCGAGAGGTTCGGCAGGGCGGCTTCGATCGAATGGGTTTGGGCTGGCGGCCCGGGCGCAGTTGGTGGTGACCGTCACTTCCAGTCGGTTGGCTCCGAGTCGAAGGATGGACGGGGGCAGCACCACCCGGAACGGGCGCGCGATGACAACGCCGACGTGCTCGCCGTTGATGGTCGCCTCCGCGATGTCCCCGACAGCGCCCAAATCGATGCGCAGCGGCGCCAAGGGGCCGTCAAGGCAGAACCGGCCATCGTATTGGATCGATCCCGCGAACCGCGCCCGCTCTCCAACAGCCACGTCGCCAAGACTTGCCAGGTCTTCCCACGCGTCCGAAGCAGGGTCAAAACAGACGCGCCAATCGCATACCTGCAACGGCATCGACATCCAACGGGGCTCGGGCGTGGCGGCATGGCTGTCTGGCGTCATGGTCAGGAAAACGGACTCGCCGGGCGCGAGTACTAGGGGGACCGATGTGCCGAGTGTGGATTCGGAAGACTCCATCGTGCCTAGTGAACCTGATGCCAGGTCGACGCGCACCGGTGTTCCACATGTCGGCAACAACACGGTCGTCGTCAGCTCGGTTGAGATGCTCTCGTTGACCAGGAAGTAGGACGTCAACCCAGACTTGACGTATTGATAGACCCGCAGGTCGGGCTCCGGGTCGCTGGCGCGAACGATGCCGGCGAGGGTGCCTTGGAGGCCCGATGCGAGTTCGCCAAGCGTCAACACGGTGCCAGGTTCGCCCTGGGAACGTCCGAGGGGTCGGGCCCGCTCTTCGACGTACACGACGGATAGGCCCGCGGCGGCCAACCTGTCAAGAGTGTCGGCGGCGACAGGGGTCATCCGCGACGATTGGGGGACGACGAGCACTTGATACGCCTCGTCAGCGAGTACGAGTTGGCCGTCGGAGACCTCGGCATCGAGAAGGCGGTCCAGTGGCACGATGTCGGCGTCCATTTGGTGCTCCGCGAGTTGGCGAAGCGCGCGGTGGTACCCCATGGCCGGCCCCACCCACTCAGCCTCGGCGTGATAGAGAACGGCCACTGGTGCGACATGCCGGCCCCCGGACAGAAGCGCACACAGACGCTGCGTGTAGTCTACCCAATACCTGAAATACGGCCATTGCGGATTTCGGCCATCGTCGAAGAAATGCGGCGGACAGTCGGCGTCGGGGCTGCGCGGTGAGAACGCGTGCGGGACGAAATAGTTGATCCCACGCACGCACAGGTGATCGGTCAGCCATTTCATAAACGGCAGACCCATTTGCCAGCCGTACGCCCCGAAGCCCTCGACCATCGCTATTCCCGACGTGCTCAAGTCGAGATGGGCCGCGGAACTTGCGAGTTTCGCGAGACCCCAGTAGAAAAACTCGTTGTCCAGATTCCCGAATGGCGACGCGCTTGTGCCCTCGACTTCCCCGGGGAAGATCTGGCACACCACGTCAATACCTGGGGCATCTTGCGCGCTGATGGCGCGGAAATAGTGGCCGGGGCCATAGCCCAGCCGGGCGTGCGCGCCGTTGTCTTCGATCAGGTGTCCGATGAGACCGACGCCGTGTTCACGGCACCAATCGCCGAGCGTTCGGAGGTACTCGGCGAACAGCGCGCTCGCCGCGTCCATGAACGCGTGCCGGGCATACCAGCAAGTGTCACCGTCGCCGTCGAACCACAAGAGCGGCAGTTCGGCGTGCCAGCCTGTCCCTCTTGCCTCGCTGAAGCGTCCCAGCAGGGCGCGGCTCGCAGGCAGCGGCATCTCGTGATTGCCCGTCGGGCGCTGCGGGGACGTGTAGGGGAACTCCAGCCAGCGGGCGCCGAGCACCGCGTTGTAGCTCTCCACGTTCCCGAACCGCGGCTCGTCCTCGAAGAAGCCGAGAATGGTGTCGCCGAAGTGTTCGCCGAACCGGGCGAGGTGTTGTGCGTGCACCAGTTCGATGTAGGCGGCGGCAGATTCGGGGTCCACGGGGTTGAGGTAATCGATCGTCTCCTGTTCGCCACCGCGCCGCGTGGCGACGATCAAGTGCACGCGCCATCGACCCGCTGGCACGGGCCAGTGGAGTCGGCCGTCCACGACCCGCGCGGTCAGGTCGGTGAGAGTCGATTCCGCGATGCCGTCGTCACCCTGCCTTTTGCTGGCCACAACCGCGATAAGTTCGTCGTCACTTTCCAGCCAGGCGCCCACGTCAAACGACGCGCCGGGTCTTGGCCCGGTTGCGTCCATGTGGTGCTCGACGAGAAACCTCTTGAGGAGGTGCGGGTACGCCTGTGGCACCTTGCCGCCCGCGTGCCCGCTTGGGAAGCTGCCGTCGTCGAACAACCAGAATCGCATGCCTAGGCTCCTGGCGATATCGATCACGGTCTGTACGTCCCGCCACCAACCCGGCCCTAGATAGTCCGGATGCGGTCGCGGTTCAAGGACGAACGAGCGTATTCCGGCCGCGTGCACGGCCTTGATCTCGCGCCGGATTCGATCGGCGTCCTCGCCGTGGTGCCAGATCAGCGGGGCTATGAAACCGGACGTGCGGGTTACCGTGGCCCAATCCACCGTTGGCATGTTCACCCCCTGTCGCGACAAGAACGCCAACCTCACTATAGTGAAGAATCGCGTCTGATTAATACGTTTGAAAGAGGTCGGGTTCGTGTCGTTGCACATCTCTTCTGGGCTACCGGGCGCGCGGGAGCCGAGTCGCGCACGCATCGCGGTCTTGGGCACCCCGACGGCACCGGTGACCGAGTGGACGGAAGCTAGCCTTCGTGAACTCGTCGAGCTGGGTTTCACCGGTGTCCAGCTCAATATCGCCTGGTCGTACCGGCCGGCCGACGAGCCGCTGAACCTTGAGGACGTGTGGGGTGACGACGAGCGCGTCGCAGCGCGACTGCGCCTGATCGGCAGCCGCGCCGCGCTCGCGAAGCGGCTCGGGCTGCGGACGCTGTTTCATTTCGGCGCGCCGTTCCAGGGCCGGGCAGGCTTCGGTGGCGACAGCCTGCCGCAATGTGTCGCCGACCCGACCGTTCTCCAGTCGTATGCGCGCCGGGTCGCCGAATTCGGTGCTGCCATGCCCGACATCGACGATCTGCTGATCTACACCTATGACCAAGACGCATGGCTATGTAGCGAGTTCGACACGTGCCCGCGGTGCACGGGCGTTCCGCTTCACGATCGGGTGTCAACATTCGTCAATGCAGTCGCCGCTGGGTGGCGCGAGTACCATCCGGCCGGACGCACGTGGTGGGAGCCGTGGGAGCTGTCGGCTGGACAGACACTGTCGGCGCTCCCATTGCTGGACGCTGCGACGGTCGGGTTGATGGTGCACAGCAACGTCGGCGAGGTCATCTCTACGATGCCGGCGGACCTGTTCGTGCGAACGGTCTCGGAGACTTGTTCGCGACTGGCTATGCCGGTCATCGCGGAGGTATTCCTGTCGTCGTGCAATGAAGAGGTCGAGCCATGGCTCGAGCTACCGACTCCGCTCGTCACGATCGCCCAATTGCGCGCTGTGGAGGCGGTGCGAGGTGTTGTGGGGGTGAAAGAGTACTTCGGCGTCCGCCCAGGTGAGATAGATGTGAACCTTGCGGCGGCTGCGGAGTATTTTGCCGACCCGTCGCGCAACGATGCTGAGTTGCTGGGTGCCGTTTACGCACGATCCGGCTTGGATGAGCCCGCGCTGTGCGAGTTTTGGGCACAGGCTTCGCGCGCGTATCAGGTGCTTCCTTGGGACGCGTCGTGGTTCGTGCGACAACTCGGACGCAGCCGCGTCGACCACGAACTCACCGCGGCGACAGTCCGCGGCACTCAATCCGCCGCGTCGGCATGGGAAACGCCAGCCTGGCGTTCCACGCGAGCTGCCACTTTCATGCGCGTCGACGATTCGGAACCGCATGTTTGGCTCCTCGAAGACGTCGGGCTTCGATTTGGTCTTGCTGCCGACGCGATGGATGCCGCGATCTGCAGCCTCTGCGAAGGGCGTGATACCCGAGCCTGGTGCGACGCGATTCTGCGTCAGCTGTCTGAGGCCATCGGGTTTGCTACCCGATGCCGCGCGTACGCGCTGCACGTGCGGGAGACCATCCTCGCCGGGCTGCTCCGCCGGGACACGCTTGACGACGAGCGGCGGGCCGAACTGTTGGACGAGTTGGGGCGCGTCCTGCGCGCAGACGCGGCGAATCAACGGCGAGAACTCGCCCGCCGCGCGGAGTCCAATTGGACTCCCGCTGCTGGGTCCCCGTTGCAGCGTCAAGAACGCTGGGTCGTGCCGGATACGATGTCGACCCAGGAGATCGACGATGCCATCGCGCTCTTCGAGTCGGACCACGACGCGTTCCTTGGCCGGTTCTTTCACCGCACACCGGCTGTTGCGGCGAAGGGCCAGTTCAGCCTGACCAGTCGCTAATGCTTTCATTCGAGGTAGAACATGACAAGCTTCATTGATCCGGTCCCAGTGCGTCGGGCAAGAATTGGCCTCGTTGCTGGCGGCCTCGGCGCGTATTGGCCGCAATTCCCAGAACTGCTGCCGCAGTTGAAGACCTGTAACGACTATGTCGCCAGCCGATTTGAAGCCATGGACTGCGACGTTGTCAACGCTGGGTTCAACTCGGATGCAGACGATGCGCGGACCGTGGCCGAGACACTGCGGCGCGCCGACTGCGACCTTGTCGTCATCAACTTGACGACGTATCTGACGTCCAGCCAGGTGCTGCCGATCGCTCAAGCCGTGAATGTGCCGATCCTGATCATCGACCTCCAGCCGTCCGAGAAGATGAACCACGCCAATTTCGACACCGGGCGATGGCTGGCCTATTGCGGCCAGTGCTCGCTGCCCGAAGTCGCTAACGTCTTCCGGCGTGCCGGAATCGATTTCCGGTCGGTGACCGGGTATTTGAAATCAGAGCGCGCTTGGGCGCGCATTGACATGTGGATCCGCGCTGCACGCGTGCGCGCTGTCATGCGCCGGGCCCGGATCGGGCTGATGGGACACCTGTACCCGGGCATGCTGGACGTGTCAACCGACATGACCCTGATCTTGGCCCAATTCGGTTCGCATGTGGAGGTTCTGGAGTTCGACGACCTGCGGGTGCGGGCCGAGGCCGTCACCGGGGCGCAGGTGGCGCAACGAGTCGCCGAGGCCAAGACCGTCTTCATGCTGGACGAATCGGTCAAGGCGGATGACCTGGCGTGGGCGGCGCAAGTGTCCCTCGGGCTGGACGCGCTGGTGGCGGACTTCCGCCTGGATTCACTCGCCTACTACCACCGGGGTCTGGGAGGCGAACTGCACGAGCGCCTCGGTGCCGGGATGATCATGGGCGCCTCGATCAGCACGGCTCGCGGCGTTCCGATGGCGGGAGAATACGAGTTGCGGACGTCGGTGGCCCAGCTCATCGCCGCAACGCTGGGCATCGGCGGCTCTTTCACTGAGCTGCAGGCGTTGAATTTCGACGACGGCGTCGTCGAAATGGGACACGACGGCCCGGCACATTTGGCGATGTCGGCTCACCGTCCCTTGCTGCGGGGTCTGGGTGTCTACCACGGCAAGCGCGGCTACGGTGTTTCCGTCGAATTCGATGTCGCACCAGGACCGGTCACATTGTTCTCCATCGGCCAAGAACGTGACGGCCGACTGGTGTTCATCGCTAGCGAAGGCCAAGTGGTTCCTGGGCCGCTGCTACAGATCGGGAACACCACATCACGCGTTGATTTCGGACGCGATCCGGGTGAGTGGGTGGACGAATGGGCGTCCTCTGGCACCGGGCACCATTGGGCCCTATGTTTGGGGAGTCGATCCGAGTTGTTGCAGGCCGCTGCCCAACTCATGAGCTTCGAGTTTCGTCGCGTGTGATGAGGCTTCAAACCGTGACAAACACAAGGAAAGGACTGTGGTGAAGACATTCGACCAGATCATGCCGCTGCTGGATCAGCAGGCTATTGAGGTGCCGTCCTGGGCGTACGGCAACTCGGGGACGCGGTTCAAAGTGTTCGGCAGCCCCGGCACGCCGCGCTCGATCGAGGAGAAGATCGCCGACGCCGCGCAGGTGAGCAAGTACACCGGCATTGTGCCGTCCGTCGCGATTCACATCCCCTGGGACAAAGTGGACGACTACGCGGCGCTGTCGCAATACGCGCAAAGCCTCGGCCTGGCGCTCGGTACGGTCAACTCCAACACCTTCCAGGACGACGTCTACAAGTTCGGCAGCCTCACGCACAGCGATCCGGGCGTCCGGCGGCAGGCCGTCGAGCACCACCTGGAGTGCATCGAGATCATGAACGCCACCGGCTCGCGCGACCTCAAGATCTGGCTGGCCGACGGCACCAACTACCCGGGGCAGGGCGACATCCGCTCCCGGCAGGAGTGGCTCGCCGAGAGCCTGGCCGAGATCTACGCGCACTTGGGCGCCGAGCAGCGGCTGGTGCTGGAGTACAAGCTGTTCGAGCCGGCCTTCTACCACACGGACGTCCCCGACTGGGGCACCTCCTACGTGCAGTGCGTCGCGCTGGGCGAGAAGGCGATGGTCTGTCTCGACACGGGGCACCACGCGCCGGGGACGAACATCGAGTTCATCGTCGCGCAACTGCTGCGGCTGAACAAGCTCGGCTCGTTCGACTTCAACTCGCGGTTCTACGCCGACGACGACCTGATGGTCGGCGCCGCCGACCCGTTCCAGCTGTTCCGCATCATCTACGAGGTGGTCCGGGGCGGCGGGTACGGTAACCCCGACGTCGCGTTCATGCTCGACCAGTGCCACAACGTCGAGGCGAAGGTCCCGGGCCAGATTCGCTCCATCCTGAACGTCCAGGAGGCGACCGCCAAGGCGCTGCTCGTCGACACGGACGCGCTGCACGCGGCCCAGCAGGCCGGCGACGTGCTCGGCGCGTACGGCATCCTCATGGACGCCTACAACACGGACGTCCGTCCGGGCCTGGCGGCCTGGCGCACGGCGCGCGGCCTGGACGCCGACCCGATGGCGGCCTACCTGGCGTCCGGCTATCAGGAGCAGATCGAAGCCGACCGCGTCGGCGGGATGCAGACTGGCTGGGGCGCGTAAAGGTGGCGCGCTACTGCCTCATCGGGCACGTCGACCCGGCCCGGCTGGACGTCTACAAGCAGCGCCACCGCGAAGTGTGGCCGGCGCTGCTGGAGGCGTTGCG
>Ga0209629_10003697_pt1 | contig 11075 bp, 8 predicted proteins | sample TergutCu122P5_FD_187286 | JGI IMG/M metagenome (GOLD analysis project Ga0209629, IMG submission 187286) | Cubitermes ugandensis P5 segment gut microbial communities from Kakamega Forest, Kenya - Cu122 P5 (SPAdes) (version 2) | ecosystem: Host-associated > Arthropoda: Insects > Digestive system >...
AATGCCTGTCCTGTTTATAATGTAACTGTTGGTGGGAATATAGGGTTAGTATTATCAAGTTTCAAGATAAAGATGGATGTACGTTCGAGAAGACATAATTTCTGTGAGGCAAAGTTTTGTACTTAGAAAACAAGGAAGATATCCCCAGAATTGTGTATGAGATCTAAACTTCATGTGAAAGACAAATGTTTTCATTAGGTTACTGTAGTTTTTTTCATGCATACACTTTTTTTTGTAATAGAGAAAGAGTATCCAAAATAAGCAGTATGAATTAGTTCAAAGTGATGATTGTTTACAGCAGTTTGCTTATACTGGAATTATCATCATTATATTATCTATATTTTAAAAACCTTATGCAGGAGTTGTATATACACCTCTTCTGAACTGTTTTAACAGTTCAGTACACTAGTGTTATTTATAAAGTAAAATTCAAACTTGAAAAATTTCAGTCTTCCACCACAAAGTCGATGAGAACTGTGGTTTCTGGGATATTACATAGCAAGTAGTATTGATTTTTTACCGATGTTTCTGTACACTGTATCAGTCTCATCATCAGAAGTCAAGATCTTTACTCCTGAAGATGGGACCAACTACTGGCTGTGTAATATCCCAGAAGAGCACAGTTCTCAAAATTCAAACATGTTTTTGCATGTGTTAAGCAGAATATATTTTGCTTAGTATGCAGCATTTTTCCAGGTATATTTTTTAAAAGTACTTTTGATTAGTTCCATTGCAGATATTATATTTATCTTACTTATAACCAGGACAGTGAAGAAACCCTGTGAGCATGTGGCAGACAGCAGATATTTAGGAACAAGAATGAGGATAGAACTTGTGTCCATAAAGAAGTTTGGAAGATATTAAATTTTGAGGTACATTTGTACCATTCTTTTCAGAAAGTTCTGTTTTCCAATTCCACGTGTAAGACAAAAAGTCTGTTACATTAGAACCTACAATCTTTCATGTGATGTTCTGTGGCTGCAAAACGTTGCTATGCTATTCTGAAGGCATGGAAAAGACTGAATATGTTTTAGAACCAGATGCTGAGGAGGATGTTTGGTCTTGAGGGAGAGGGAGCAACATGGGGATTGAGAAAATTTAATAATGGAGGCTACATAATTTGTTCTGTTAACTAATATTGTGGAGTGGTCATATGAAGGAGAAGGGCGTAGGTGGGAAATGTTGCATGTGTCGTATTAGTATTTATTAAACGTTCATTAAGTCCATACAAAATTTAACAAACCTCTAGGATATAGAATTTGTCATAACAAATGTAATGCAAAATGGGAAGAAGCAAATGCTCTAGTGTGATTATCTAAAAATAAGTGAAGACTTGGGAGACACAGGCATGGTGATGAGGATAATATCAAAATGAATCTTATGGAATGAGAACATGTCTAGATTCAACTGTCTCAGTATATGATTCAGCGATGAGCTTGCATCAACATGGAAAACTCTTCTTATAAAATGTGTGAGTTGGTTTCTTATTGTCATGTATTCAATTAATTACCATCTCTACCCATCTCAAAATTTTTTAATTTTGTGTGACAGTTTTACATATTATTTAATTTATTCCATGTAGATTTTTGAACTTTTTTCTAAATGGATTCTGTCAATCAGGCATACCTTTATTTGTATATTATATGTAATAATTTATTAGAAAATGATTATTTTATGTAGTTGACTGCTATATTACTTCATAGCCTACAGGTATTATCACTGTTGTTGATTTTGTTCTTGTTGCTGTTTCTGCTGTGGCCAATCACCCTGCACTTCCCTTCTCCCCACGCTGAACATTTTGGTCTTTTGATATGGACGATTTGATAAGTTTAATAATTATTTCAACCTGTAAACTGTCATGTGTGGCTCTATATGTAGCATACTGCTGAACTCACACTTTATTATTCTTTGATCTTGTGTATTACTATTGTATTTCTTTGTATGTAAATGTTCTTGCTGTTATAATGCTTAAATCTGACACATTAATTTCAAGCTATTGTGGATGCAATTTCTGTACCACTTCCCACCAGTCATAGACCTATCCTTGTACATCTGTCATCCACTGTGCCGTGACATTCTGTTAGTGTTTAATTTTGACAGGTGATGTTCAAGTACACAAAGTGACTATTCCACCTGGAGCAGATGTATCCTGCCACCCACTGAAGTACTCAAGTTCAGTACTCACGCTTACAGATCCAGACCCAAATTTCACAGGTAAATCAACCTGACACAGAATTGTACAGTTACCAGTGAGGTTGTTTGGATTATGACAGATAACTGTGTGGGGATGGAGTAAGTTTTGAGATGTTTTGTTACTTTCAGAAACAGTAATGGAGACAAGTGTTTATACTTTACAGATGTTTACTAAATAAGTAGTTGAAATTACTTTCTGAATAGTATTCTAACATACTGGGTACCTTTAGAGATTTTTGGGCATGTCACTCTGCTCATAGTTTCAGTGGACGTACACGAAATTTATGTTATGTCTCTGAAGGATAATTTCATATCTTGATAGTCAGGAAATTTGAAAAGAGACCAGGCTAATCACATAAGTTTATTTCTCTACATCTACTTTAGTTCCAAGATCTAGATGAATACCATGTGGTTGAGGGAGGTATGAAGTAGCAACCGCCAATAAGAAATGTTTCCTATAACCATTATATTTCATGTAATGAAATAATTACTGTGTTACTGAATACTCTTCATGTAATGAGATATTGAAATAAATGTGATAATTCAAGAGTAATCTGTTCGTCATAAGTTATTACATAAAAACAAGCTGGGTGATTATAAATGATGATAACTGAATGTATATCAGTATCTCTCTTTGCAGAGTGCTTTCTGTTAACCTTTAATGACCAAGTTGGTATTTAAGCTTTAGTGTGTGGTTTAAGAAAAAAGTGTGTGTTATTTGAACAGAAAAAGATAAAATTATGATATAAACAAAATTCTATGGGTAATAGAACAGATGTTGTGTGGCATGTCTTAAAAATACAATAAGTGTCCTTATTGCCTAAACATGTAAAATGAATTTCTAGGGGTAATTTTTTATGTGTGTCTGCATATGTAAACATTTCTTGTGTAAGGGTTAAAGGAAGCCTGACTACCAGCAATAATTGCAAAGTGTTTGTGTCCTGCAGGTTGTGAAGCTAACTGCTTGCCAAGCTGTGATAGGTCCCCGTTTAACAAACTTATATCCTGCAGTGTTGGTAGCATTTTCTGCCAACCAACACATTATGGAAGTGCCTGTTTCTGCAATCCTGGATACCAAGGTTCTGTTTGTGCAGAATGTAAGTATAAAATTGTATTGTTTCAACTGATTTCTGCATGTACTTAAAAGTTTTTTATCACTTCACTTCGATTTTTCTGCCGTTCTGGTTCCTTTTATACACTGTGGGCTCCCAGTGGTAAAACTCAAACCCTCACAGTGTTTACATGAAAGTCCTGTTCTTTATGATTGTATAAATTAAGTAATTGTAAGTATTACATACTATATACTCCAGTAAGGCAGGTACAGAGAAGGAAATGTATGATTGTGTATTATAAAAGATGCTGCCGTCACTTTACATTAGTTAAAAAAAAAATATTTCTTTCTTTTCATATAATATATGCTAGTCATACCTTCATTGCAGTCAAGTCACTTCCTTTCAGTTATCTGAAACCATCGCTATTTTGTAGCACATGGAAGGCTATTGAAGGGCCTTTTTGATCTACAAATGCACCAGGAAATGTGAAAAAATGGAATATTTGAATAAACATACTTTGTTTCATTGTGCTATTCCAGTAATGTGCATACCATTTGACTTACTGAAGATGAAGCAGCCATTTGCCAAACTACTTGATATATTTGTTAGATAAGCAACAAGGAACCAAAGATTATAAGCTCCCCCTTGTGAAAAATTCTCACATATTCAGACTTACAATGGATGTTGCTGGAATTAGTGAAGCCAGTAGCACTAAACAGTACATTTAAGAAAAATGAGGAATTTTACTTTCGCACCTCAAGCCCTTCCATATGATATGCATGAATATTTCATGGTTTTTGTTTTTCAGCTTGTCCAGATAATACCTATGGCCAGAACTGTAGGGAAATATGTGGAAAATGTGCACAGAATGCTGTATGTGACAAGAGCAGTGGTGTATGTTTAAACGGCTGTGACAGCAGCTATAGGCCCCCACTGTGCAAGATAAGTAAGTACATTGTGCATATTAAAACAACTTTGAAAAACATACATACGTAATTTTAGAATGCATAGTATTCTATCTTCCATCTCTTGATTTTTAAGAGATATCAGAAGACAAATAAATGGTAACCTTGTAAATATGCGTATTCCATATGAAGGGATATTTTTGAGCTTCAGGTGGTCATATTTTAATAACATTATACTGTAGGAAATGGACAAAGCATATTTATGCATCTCAAGTCATGATGAGTGTTCTCTGGCAGAGGGTGATAAAAAATTCTGCATCCAAGTAAAAAACTTCATATAGATCACTTACAGTTGGCCCGTAGTTGCCACTGCACTGTTATATTTAGCATTATTTATAGTATTTGAGGTACTTATGTGTAATTCTGGTAATGTTTGTCATCTGAGACATGAGGATATGTGATTCAGATGTGGAGTGTTTATACCATGTTAATGCAAGGCAGAGTTTTTCCCTTAAATTTGGCGCTTATATATGTGAGGTCATATTGCTTCGTGTGTGAAGCACTGAAATCAGACTGCTCCAAACTTGATCGCTCTGAACCAGGACATTTGGAGCCAAACTGAGGCCTGCATTGCTAAATTGGAATGTGTAGAGTATATAAAAGAACAGAGCATGACTAAAGTTACTGATACCATCTTCTTTTTCGGGACTTTGTCCATCAGCTAATTTTTTAAAGAAACAAAATATTTCTGAAGTCGGCTCTCTTTCCATTTTTAGCCAAAGAAGCACATAACCTGTTTGGACCCATCAGATTGACCTGTTCTCAGTCACTGGACACTACAAAAACAGTAAACTTGTTAAGATGTGCTCCTGATAACAGATCTAGTTCAAGAGTAATGACAGGACAATGACTATTGAAATATTAACTACAAGTCTCAAAAATAAAACCTGGACCAATCTAAAAATTAAAAACCATAAAACAAGCCATTAACATAGATGGATCAGACCACAGACACAACACAAAAGTCCAGAACACATGTGTTTAAAATTCTTAACATCAACCGTGGAGAAAATTGTGAAACTCTTTGTTTCAAGTAAGTTTATGAACCAAGAAATACAAATGTATAATTTAGTGGTGTGGATCATGATGGCACAACTCACCAGAAATGATTGTGAAGGGTTCTCAGAAGTGATTTATATTACATGCATTGTGGAGTGGCATTGAAGAGGATTGGAATGTTAGCAGTGAGTGTGAGGAAGATGAAGGCACTAACTGTGAAAATGGAGACACTGACACTGATTGGTACAGGCAGATTGAATCTGACATGCCTTGTGTATTAAATGTGTGAAATTAATAGTAAAATATTTTGTCTTAGAAGACTTTTTATTTTTGAGGGGCTCATCTTAGGCTTGGATATATACATTTTTCCTTGGCAGAAGTGTTTTATTTTGGGGAGTTGTCTTAGAATAGAGTCGTCTTGCATTTGGGTAAATATGGTGTATTATTACACATTACATAACATTGTATTCTCATATTTCATCCCTTCTGCTTGTGAGTAGTATCGTGCTTAAGCTTACTGCCTCCATAAATGTGGTCAACTTGAACCTCCCAGTCACACCGAGAAATGAAATTCACTAGTGATTTGTAATATGGACTGTTTGAAGGCTTGATCAGGAAAGTGGATTGTCACTGACAAGTGTGTGTAAGGAAACATATATTTGTAAAATTAATTTGGATTTTATCATTGCTCTGTGCTAACTGTATGAATCTCAGATAGGAAACACGTTGTGATAATGTTAGTAGTTTGAAACTTAGTTTGGCATGACACAGCCATTCTTCACATAAACTTTGTTTTACTGGCATTATGTCTGTAGACTTTTTAATAGCTGAAATAGGAGGGTGTGGTGTGATGAAAATTCCTATACATTCTGTAACCAGTTATGCATTCCTTGAAGAATTTGTTGTTAGTTTTTTAACTTGGGGGGGGGATTTATGTCAGTGTGCAATCGGTGATTTATTTTTACATTGATGATATTAAAATTTAGATTTTAAAACGTTTGGTCAGATAAGAGTTAACTTTTCTTCTGGAAATAGAGTGTTGAGACTAGATTATTATGAGACAACAAACTAAACATTGAAATTTCCACAACAGATCTTTTATGATGACTTTAATTATTGAAATGTGTGTCCTTGCGGTTCTCTGGATGAATCTTCACTTTTATGATCTGGTGTTTTTAACAGGTAACATTTGCAAGCTATTTTAAAAAACTGAAAGAAAATACCAAGACACACATTTACAAAATTACTCTGTTACCTGTTTGCACTTTCAAATTTGACATTCAAAATAGTGTGTATTAGTAATTTTTAACACTTACTATAATCATACTTATTTGTAAGATGAAAGTAAAACTATATTGGCATTGGATTATGTGACTTTTCGTTCACCTGCAGATACATACCAAAACTTTTATTAATTTACTTGTGCTTATAGTGTACAAGCAAGGACTTCTAAAATGTCCTGCTCTCTGGTTTTACATGAACAAGAATTTACTGTACTGATGTAATGTTTTAACTCTCACTTTGGAGTCTTTTCCAAGAATTAGAATCACTTCCAGGCCATTGTGGATCACAATGCCGGTTGTTAATGCAAGTCACTATATGTTTAGTTTCTTTAATTAATTCTGTAATGAAAGAGGTATTCAAAACACATTTTTAAAAGGTAAACAAAAGATTTCAGCAGTGTGGAATATGTTGCAGCAGTCATAACACACATGTTGTAGTCCTCACAATGCTGTGGGGTGGGGGTGGTGGTGGGGGATGTGTTGTGCATGCTCATTGCAGAGTCCAGGGTGTGGCAAAGTGAATATTAAGAACAGAACTGCATTTCTTTGCTCAACAATTTTTAAACCATTGATCCAAATGAAAGGAAATTCAAAAGTACTGCAATTATTTGTAAGATCATAATTGCTGTTTGGGGTGTCCCCGGGCACCAAGAAACTGAGCACTGCCACTGGTAGCCCTTAATCTTTGAGAACAGTGCTTTTGTGCGATGTGTGGTTTACTCACAGCCGTGTTTCTAAAGATACATATGTTATTGGGTATTATGCTGTGCCATAGTGTCAAATGAAGGCATTACAGTCTTTTGAAATCTTTGGAAATACTTATCCAGTGGCAGAGGATAATGTCCTCGGAGACATGAATCGCCATGTTGGTTTTATTCAAGGACGTTTTTCTCTATTGTCGCTTTTCACATTTTAAAATCAGCGGTTAGACATTTAATAGAATTTCCATACAGAGGATAGGGAAGATCCTTTAAAGTGTTTGAACTACCAATTTCTATTGAATTATGTCATTTGAACAAAATGTTGGTGAAAGCACATTTCATGAATAAAAGTATCATCTGCCTGAAAATTTCACATTACCTGGCACAGATGAATTGGGTTGATCAACTTGTAGCCATAAGAGAGCACAAGTGTGCCATATTTATTCAGTCTGAAAAGTGCACATCAAGTGGGAATGTGGTCAAATGTCAAAGTGTGCGGTGTGAAAAAAGTTTTGTGTGTGAAGTGTGTCACACATATAGTGTATGGAGGATATTAATGCCATGGGAACAGCTATGGTACAATGCTCTTGATAACAACAGGACAGTTAATACTGTTGAAGACAGGCAGCCAATCTGTGTGCCCAGGTGTGTCCACAATTAATGACTGTCTCGTGCAGATGTTGTTATCAGGGGACAGATGAGTTAAGGTGACTAACTGCTTGAGAGGCAAACTTTTCTCTGTATATTGCACATATTACACATGACCTACTGCACTGCAGAAAAATGTTTGCATGCTGGGTGCCAAAGAACCTCACAATCAAAAATATCGTACTTCAATCACTCATGCATGTGCCATGTTATGAAGATGGAGAGCATGTTCTTCAGTGCATTTTTACATAGGATAAAACAAGTTTTAATCCTTCAACAAGCAAAATCAAAAGAGCGTCCATGATGTAGAGACACCCATCATCTCCCCCTGCAATATAATTCAAAGCAACATTATAAGTAAAGGGAAAAAAATCCCTGCTGCCTTTTGTGACTATAAATGTGTGCGTTTTATGTATTTCCTTGCCTGTGCTGACACTGTAACTGCTGAGGATTGTTGTGGCACACTTGAGAGGTAATGGCAGGCCAGGTTGCTGCACCAAGTATTCATCATTTTCCATGATAATGTGAGGCTCCATACTACTGATGATTCTTGAGACTGGTTATTGTAGTATGACTTGCAGTTTCTGTGCCATCCTCCTTACAGTCCCATTTTCACAGCCTTTGATTTCCTCCTCTTTGGATCTCTTAAGAAGCACCTGGGTGGCAAGTGATTTGCAACAGTCGCCATCATGAAGCCAGCCCATCTTCTAGCTACAAGGACTTGAAGCCAACATCTTCTGTAGTGGGACACAAGCCTTGGTATCATGGTGGAATAAATGCTAGTGCCATGTGTATATCGTAGTCAGAATAAAGTTATTGGTTTGGAGTATTTGTTGCTGTATTTTCTGAAACTCCTTTGCATTAAAATATTGTGTATTGTGTATTTAGATATATTTATTTAAGAACTTATTTTCTGTTGGTATTTCGTAACATATTACTGATGTTTATATCTTTGTCTGGAACTATATATTCTGACTGAGTTTTCCATTGCCATACAGTTTCAAGAAGGAACAACTTCCTTCCATGTTGTTCGCAGGATATTGTATTTATCTAACAACAGTTTCAGTCATGTTACAGAACTAATGCTTGGGAATACATCATTAAACAACCAGTTATTTAAAAATCACACACACACACAGTGGATTGTTACAGCTACCATTTTATAAGTGATTGCATAACTGGACAATGAAAACTTGTTCAGTTTTACAGCCATTCTAATTATATTGTCAATGTAATTTGTGGTTTTAATGCCTATGATTATATGAGGTTAAATATATATGTAATCTTAAATAGTGACATTTTTGGGTATTTTACACCATGTCAGCTAAGAAAGGGTAACTGACATTTAGAAAGAGTGTAGTTCTCTGGTGGGTGCTTGTGAATAAAATAATGAACCTTTGGGGTCCATTAAATGCAGGGAATTTCTTGATTAGCTGAAGACCTATTAGCTGCTCAATAAGGACTCTGCTGCATGGAGTTAGTAACTCAATAGTGTCTTAACAGTTGGTACTATTTGCTAGCTGCAATGGTGTTATACTGTAGAAGAGTTAGTCTTCATCAGCACCATGGTTATAAAGTAAAATCTCATATAATGTGGTGTGCATAACTGAATGTTCTAAAGCAGAGGACTTTGTGTGCTATATGTGTCCATGCTTTAGAATTGCTATAGGACAGTGTTAGTTTACATGTGTGTTTAAAAACTTACTGTGGTTGTTACATCATAAATTGAGAAATGTGCTAAATACTCAAGGTGACATTTTTCATTTGTGAATAGGGTTAATAAAGGTTATGTGTACAATTGAAGGATGTTCCCAAGTAATACAGGCTTGTACTGAAGCAGCAGAAGGCCTGAATCTATTCTCTTGGAGATATTTCAGAGAATGTACTGATTCTGTTATTTTAAAGGACTTGACATATGAATTGCATTTGCTTAAACAAATCTGTGGTAAGAATTGAGCTCTTCTGAGCTATTACACAGAGAGTAGTGGTAACTCGTGACTGACAATTGAGAATTCAAGAAGTCTATGGTACTGATACTGTTGTTTGTTTTGCAGGATATCCAGTACTTAGAAGAGCACCACGTCTGATCTCACATAATGTTAGTACACTGACTGTTAAATTAGATAACTACAGTTACAGTGAAGAAGATGAAACTACTAACTATGCTCTGAAGTTTGTGATAAGTAACATAATTAGTACATGCTCACAGTAGATGTTTCCTTTTGTGAATGATAAGCAGAACATGATGTATTATGTTTGGTATACATGTGTTTGTTGGGACTATGTGTTAGCAGAATACTGAATATTTCTTTTTAAATTTTTTCATGATATCAGCATATATTGGCTTAACAGAAATATATCACTTAGCAGATGTATGAGTAACTGACCATGAGAAATGCATCCCTTTTTTATCTCTATCAGCTAAATTCTGTGTATGGTTAGATACTGACATTAGAAGGTAATGAATTGGACTGTTTTTTTAATTAATGTGTGTTGTTGTGTTTTATTATTTCCTAAAATATGATAGGTAAATTCACAGTTTCATTTTTTCCTCGAATATTCATCGAAGGGCATTGGAGAATTAATTGGACTGTAGAAAATGAAGTGCTGACATGGAAAAGTACTTAAGAAATTAAGTAAGCAAGAACAACTTAATTAAATACAATTAAATGAATACTTGGGTTTTAGGATACATGTAAGAAACAATTGAAACTGTAAAAACCATTAAATTAAATGGCAAAGTAAAGCAGTGACTAGAAAACTTGACAGCTGACATAGTAGAGATGTGGTGTGGGATGGAACTATATTTCAGTAGCAGGAGGTAAGATGTGTTATAAAGTATTAGTGATGATGTAAAGAGAATAACTTTATGGGAATGGTGAAAGCAGAAGTTGGATAAGACACTACAACGACAAATGGAGAACGATGTACTGAGAGGTAGATTTGTAAATGGTCACAGAGTGTGGGCAGTCAGGCATCTGTCTTTCTATGCTTACTCAGTTTCCCATAGTGTGTGTTGACAAGAGCACAAATGTTACATAAAGATAAATGCTAACACTGGCAATGGTGGCATGACATTTATTGCATAAAGATCATAGGCAAAGATTCTGAAATGTGATTGTCCCATCTCATTTATCAAAAACTTTTTGTAATGCATTCAACAAAACTATGACTCACTCTGTGTGTGTGTGTGTGTGTGTGTGTGTGTGTGAGAGAGAGAGAGAGAGAGAGAGA
>Ga0209629_10003698_pt1 | contig 11075 bp, 8 predicted proteins | sample TergutCu122P5_FD_187286 | JGI IMG/M metagenome (GOLD analysis project Ga0209629, IMG submission 187286) | Cubitermes ugandensis P5 segment gut microbial communities from Kakamega Forest, Kenya - Cu122 P5 (SPAdes) (version 2) | ecosystem: Host-associated > Arthropoda: Insects > Digestive system >...
ATGGAGATTATGTGGAAAAAGAGCACGTGTAAAGGAAACATCCAGTTATATTGTGCATGAGTTTCATACATTCTGATTAAATAGTTTCCGAGAAAAAAAATGTGGGGCATTACTTTCTGAGCATCCCTCGTAGATGAGAACTGTGCTCTTCTGGAATTTTATACAGCACAGAGTTGTATTTTCATATGAATAGGTTGTAGCCAGTATGGAATTACCACCTACACTGTGCAAAATCCCAGAAGAGCGCAGATCTCTTTTACATCACAGCAGAAACCTGAAATCACACAGCTGATAGCAGTATTGTAAACCATTATTAAACATTAGAAATTCATGGACAGAGCAAAAGCCATGTGTGTTGAAGTATCTTCTTGACGCTAATCTAAATTTAGCCTGTTCATTCACCATACTTTTGGGTCAGGATGGTAAGCTTTGAATATTTTCATTTCAGCATGGTATGTACTCTTTTGAGAAAATGAAAGATTGGCAATTGGTCTGTAAAGATGACATTTATTCTTTGTATTAGTACTGTATACAAATGAATTTGTTTGCAATTTTTCTTGTTTATTTATAGTGAATTGATGAAAATATGTATTGACATGAAAGAGGTGAAATCGCTTATCTCCTTAATGGACCTGTAGGTGAATATGTAGATTTTGCAACAAACATTTCTAACAGTGTTTTTTTTTTTATAGTAGGTGTCCTTTTCTGTAAGATGAATTACCCCCAGAATCATTCAGTATTTTATTATAGAGTGAACGTGAGTAAAACAAATTATTTTGAGGCATCAGTTTTGATATATGTGCAACACAGACGTAACTGCATTACATGCTGCACATAATTTAGGAATCATTGGATTGATATTATTCTCACATTTGAGGTGGTTATCAATCTATAAGGCAAGGAATTTTGTATTTACAGTCATCTGTTAATTCTTCATCATAGCGAACACTTAATGGATGCTGTGGAGAATTTTTCATTATGACTTTTATTGCATTCATTTTATCTGGAGTTAGGGCCAACATATTGATAGTAAACTTTATACTAATATGAGGAAGAACAGTGATTCACACTCAAGATAAATCATCAACATTTTGACTAAAAATAATATGTGTCATCAGCAAAAATTGTGGTGTTTGATAAGGTATTTATGCTTGGTAGAAGATCATTTATGTATATTATGCAAAGTGTGAGTGTTCTAGAATTGGCGGTTGGGGAATTGCACAATTTACTTAAACTGTTTATTTTCTATCTGTTAGATAAGACCAGAGTCAATTTGAACCTGTCCCTTGAATGCCTAAAAATGTAATTCTTCTAGTGAGATATCATGCTTGACAGATTCAAAAACCTTGGCCAAATTGTATAAAATTCCTCCAACCTGCATTTTTTGGTTATGAGATTTCAATACACTATATACGAGGTGCAACAATTTAATTCCCGGAATAGTCACAGTGTGTCGCTGGGGTGTTGAGTCAGGCAGACTTGTGTACTCAAGCATGTTTGGACATGTTCCAACTTGCATTTATATGAGCCACAGACCAAATGAGTCTTTTGTTCCCGAGCAGCAGAGAAAGTAGTACGTGTCCGTGGTATATGGTTGGCAGAAAAATGAGTGACAAGAATCTGGAGCAGCGGATAAACATCAAGTTTTGTGTGAAGATTGGTAAAATGCTAGTGAAATGTTAGCCCTATTATCAGTGGCAAATGATGAATTCGCTATGAAGAAATTGAGTGTTTTTGAATGGCACAGGCGGTTCAAGGAAGGGCGATAAGATGTGCAAGATGACCCAAGAAGTGGGCAGCCAAAAACGCAAAGGACAGATGCAAATGTGGACCGAGTACGAACCTTGGTGCGCTCAGATCAAAGATTAGGTGTGAGAGTAATAGCAGAAGAATTGAATCTGAATAGGGAAACAGTGCAACAAATTGTAAAGGAAGATTTGGGAATGAGAAAAATTTCCGCAAAAATGGTGCCTCGAATCTTGACACATGACCAAAAACAACGTCACCTTCACATTTCATCTGATCTTTTATGCAATGTAGAGATGTTTGATAGGGTCATAACCGGTGATGAAACATGGTGTTTTCAGTACGACCCAGAAACAAAACGACAGCATGCAGCGGAAGACACAGAATTCACCTCGGCCGAAAAAAGCACGCATGTCTAGGTTTCAGGTCAAGACCATGCTTGTGTGTTTCTTCGATCACCAGGGGATAGGTCACTATGAATTCATTGCACAAGGACAAACGGTAAATCAACAGTGTTATTTAGAAGTGCTGACAAGGTTATGGGAATCTGTTCGGAGGAAAAGACCCAGACTCTGGCCTGATAAGTGGATTCTCCACCATGAAAATGCTGCAGCATCCTGCAAACCGGACACACAACCCTCAGCTTCACACCAGACCAGCAACTTGAAAACCACAGCACAAAATACCACAGGCAGCAACCACTGTATAATACTCTTGTGCTCCTGATGATGGGCATAGTGGTGCCCGAAACATGTTGAGCAAGCAATAAGATCTGCAATAAAAACCTCTGTTGCATCTAGTTGGCATTTTATTTTCACATTTTAACGATGATGCACGGTCAAAATCACATCAAATTTGCTGAGGAAATATTTATGAATTACAGCAACTGAATTACATCAGAGGCTATCATTTTTTAATTGGTAGGTGTTTCTCAAAATGAGTGACATGTATCATAGTCTTACTTGTTTAATGTGTACTGTATATGTAGTGTATTTGCTGACCATCATTGCATTCACATAAAGGTTCAGAAAGTGCAGACTGTTTACTTAGACAGTACGGTTAGGATTTGATATATTGTGTGTGGTTTGGTGAGTTTTAAGAAGTGGTTTCGACACAAAACCCTTACTACAGATGTGGCACTGATATGGTCTCTGCCCTGTGTGGTAACGCTGATGAATAACAAGTGTTGATCGCTGTGTAAATGTCTTGTCGCATTCATCACAGTGATGGGGACGCTCACCAGTGTGTGTGCGCTGATGAACTTTGAGATAGCTTGCTTTACTGAATGCTTTGCCACACATTGTACACACATTTGGTTTCTCTCCTGTGTGAATCCGACGGTGGGCTTTGAGTGTTTCATTACTGGTGAGGGCCTTACCACACATATCACAAAGGAAGTTGCTCTCGCCGGTGTGGCTACGGATATGGAGTAGCAGGGACCGTTTGTATGTGAAAGACTTGCAGCAGGTCTCACACTGATAGCGCTTGGGGTCTTGTCTTGAGTCTGGATGGTGGGCTCGCTTGTGCCCCATCATATTTGTTTTAGATGGATATGCCTTGCCACAGATATCACACTGATATGGGCGGTCACCAGTATGCACATTCTTGTGTCCCTGCAGCTCTGTATTAGTGTGGAAGCCCTTGCCGCACATATCACACTCAAATTTGTATTCGTTAAAATGTCGTTTCTTGTGGTTCACCAGATGAACCTTCTGAATGCATGTGTAGCCACAGACATCACACTCATGAATTTTCTCACCTGTGTGAATTCGCTTGTGATCAACAAGATAGTATGAACGTTTGAACCGTTTGTTACATATGTCACACGCATATGGCCGCTCCTCACTGTGACTTTTCATGTGGATCCGTAACCGTTTGTTCAATGCAAACACTTTTCCACAAGTCTGACACTTATATTCCTTTAGAGTGCTGTGGGTCCTCAAGTGTGAGTTAAGCTGAGCACTGCTAACAAATGTTTTGCCACACGTAGCACAGTGGTGGGGTTTGTCTCTGGAGTGAATCTGTCGATGTTGTTTGATTTGTCTTACGCTACACACCTTCCCACAGAACTCACACACCACCCTTGGTTGCTGAAGGCCCTTGTATTTTGGAACATGTGGTTCTAATTTATTCTTGCTGAGCTTGTATCTGCCTTTATGATGTCCATCTGACTTATCATGTTTATCATTTTCTGACCTGAAAGCAGAATTTATGAAGAAAATATTTTTAGTCACATTGGTAATGGTAGCGAATATCATTATGCAAATTTTCAATGGTATGAACAGTGAAGGGTATTAGAGATAACATTCAGGGGTATTCTACAGTAATCAACATTCCAATATCATATTGCCAATTTGAATACATCACAGACTTCACAATCTGTATGTTTACTACCTTATCAATGTCTGAAATGCTCTAAAGTGATCATATAGTTTTCTTACCACTAGTTCCTAACAGCTTGATTTTCCAACAGTTTGTAAGTTTTTCCACCACAAGTGTTTCATTCTTCTCTCGCACTTTATTTAGAAGTTGATCATCATTCATCTGCATTTTTCTGCATAACATTTAAACCATCTAATACCACCTCACACAAAAACTTCCTGCTGTATCCAACATAATAATCCTTTGTATATGTATTATCATCCTGCGAAGGTCCATGGCCGCCAGCACACATTCACATTTTCTATAAGCTGGAACATAACTGAGGTGAGTGATTGGCTTCATGCTGTAGCTGCTTTAAAACATGGGAAAGAAGTGCTGATATTCTCTAACTATGAGATTTGGTGGGTCTGCTGCAAATATGAAACTTGTTGATACTGTTTTTTTAATGTAGCACATTGACTGCAGATTCCCCATTTAATGAATAACTTGGTAAGGTGGTAAAAATATTTGTTAAATGATACTACTGTGCATCACTGTTGAGTGCAGGCAACTGTGACAAGATTTGGTCTCCATGTGGGCAACATTAAACTCAGTACAAAGAATGAAGATGAATAAGTGCACAGTACATGTATAATCTTACCTGTATATTCTTTTTACATCATGTGCAATAAAAATGCACTGATAAAAATAGGAGAAACATATAAAAAATGCAATTTACAACTTAGGCTAGGGTGTCACTAATTTTAGCATGTTTTTACAAAGTGAATTAGTAACGTATGTCTCCATAAATAAAAGGCTGAAAAGTTCTCACAATTGCTTCAGCATTCTAACTTGGCTTTAGCAGGGGAAAGGTTGAAATATGTTTTCTCATTTCAGATGTGTTTGCAGACAACATAACACTGTGCATTTTAAAGTTATGCATCTATTGTGTTCTCTTGATTTTAGTTAATGGATAAAATAAAATTGTTGACACAACAAACCACTGGCACTTTTTATTGTAGCTGCATGTTTCAACCTTGTAAGGTCATTATCAGGCTGACACTTAAAAGGAAAGATATAAAATTGGACTGGCTAAAAATGAGATCTCATTGTTACAAATACGTCTCATATTTTACTTGTTGCTGTTGGTAACTGCATTTATATACATACACATACAACTACATGTTCCACAACTCAATCACCTATTTTAATCATGAGCTCTTCTTTTGTTTTTAAATTTCATCTAAAACATTTTTTTCTTTATTTTTCAAATTCCAGTGTACTAGTCATTTATGAACAGTAAATCATGTAAAACATTTGATATCATGTCTACAAATCTGTGTATTGAAATTTTGTTTTGGGTGCGTGCCTGATGTCCTCACAGTATCTGTATAATTCAGAAGTTATTCCATGATCCAATTTCAGCCTAGAGATTGACTGTTTGAAAATGGAAAATATGTGGGGTCATATGTAACTCCCCATAATGGGCCGTTCTGTTTTCAGTGAAGTGCGTGATGTTAGCAAACTTTCATGTAGCAATCAAGTCTGTGAAGCAGGCAAACTGAATGACACAGAAGTCTTTAGTTCCATAACACCAATTTCAGTAGTGGTAATTCAGGAAACAGAACTTCATACGTGTATTAATACAGGTAAGATTACAGACTTGAATAACACTGAACAATGGGTAAAACTAATTAAAAGTGGAAACTGACAGTATTGCTTTAAAACACCTGTGTACAGAGTTTTCAAATTACTGGCATAGTTTTACTGTTACACACATCATCCAATTGCATACAAATGCTACCTGCAGAGTCTTCTACAAATGCAGACTAAAAAGGTTGCATTTGACACAAATTTATTTCTGTGTTAAAAATTTTATACACATCAGGCTACATGGTTTGGTCCATTCCCTTAGACCATGTTGAGGATGTCACAGGAATGCCGTAATGTGTCTCGAGGGGGAGATTATGGAAGTCCCGTATATGAATTTTGGAAGAATGTACTAGCTCTTTGGGAAATGTGTTTATGCAGTTTAGTTTCATTGATAAGCTCATAAATCTTGAAATTATTTTTTTTTTTCGTTGCATTCAGTGACAATGTGTTACTTCTCAGTCTGTCTAATGAAATTAAAACATTTATATGTCCAGCGTATTTATACTGTCTAGTGCAATGTTTCTCAACCTTTGTGAGACCACGACCCGGCAAATTCTTTTTTTATAAGACGGCCCTGTCCTAACAAATTTACTTGTAAATACCTTTCCAGTTTTTTTAAGTTCATACGTTAAACTAACATAAGTATTAATAATATATTATGGCATAATCATAAAGAGTATTAGTGCACTTATGCATACGGTGTGGCATGTTGACGTGTATAAAATTACATTTAAATTAGTTATCAATCACTGGACTAATGAAATCTTGGTCACTGACATTTGCTACACAGATGTTATTTACGCGTTCTGGGTCCGAGCTTTTCGACACATTCAAGAATATTATTCTCCTCAGAATATTTCCACTATAAAATATGTATTCATGAAAAATACTGAGAAAATTAAAATGACAAATTCCAGGAGAACCTCTCGCGGCCCGGTATAATTGATGCCAGGGCCTGGTACCGGGCTGCGGCCTGGCGGTTGAGAAACACTGGTCTAGTGTAAAAGTAAATTAACTTTTGAAATGTCAGTATATCAAAACAAAAACTTTCATGGTTATACTATAATTTTTAAACTTTGTTTTTCTACAATTCTAACGATTCAAATAATAATGCTTTTTAAGCCACCTTCATTTTCCTTATGGGCATCCTTAATAAAAATCCTAATAAGTTTGAAATGTGTTGGGGTACTTCCGCATAATCCAGTGTAAATAAGATAGAAAAATAAATGTTATAGTTCCATTAGGTAAACTGAAAACTAAATTATTAAATGCAACAATACTTACAACTTCTATCTGACAAATCCAGAATCCATGTACAAACTTTGCATTGATTTGACTTGTACGTATACTTGCCACAACAAAATGGAAGATCCACAAGTAGTAGGTTCCTCATGAATATGGTATGTGATCCATTCATTTCTGTATAATTTCTTCATTTTCTGCCTGTATTATAGTAAATAATCTCTTAAATAAAAAGAAAGCCCATAAGCTGATGGCAGTCTGTATATATGTGACTCATGTAGGAAAAAATAAGTTGTGTAGCACATGAAAGTATATTGATTTCCCCTTGAAAGGAGGTATAGGGGAGTTTACACAAGTAAATAATGTGTGCAGGTGTGTATGTGCTTGTGAATGTGCACATGCATGCACTTGGTGTGTTCGTGTCTGTGTGTGTATATGTATGTACCTACATTATAACAATATCTACTCGGGTCTTCACTCACCATCCCAGAAGAGTGAAGGACTTCATTCATACCATGGCAGAAGCCAGAAATCACACATCTAACCTAATAATTTCTGATACAGAATTATTTTTGGCTGTGTTCAATCAAACTTAGTTTAACACAATTTTTATGCTATCATTTATTACACTTATTGAATGTAGATGCTGGTTATGCAAGTAAACCCCATACCTGGCGAGGTTTACCGTACTGTACATATGTAAAGCAGGAATAACTAATTCTTCTTAATTTATTTAATGACACTTTAATCTGCCAGTATTATGTAACCTTTCAGGTACAGTGCCCAATGATAGAGAGACTAACATAATTAATGTGCAGTGTGATTTTTACAGTCGAATTTTAGTAGTAGTATGGCATTCATGAGGAGGGACTGACATAAAAACCACAATAATTCCCAGACAGGGTAGACAGTCTTCAAGCTAAAGTTTGAACTTGGGACTTACCGAATGTGAAGCAGGAGTGCTGATCAGTGATGAAGACATGAAGTTAGAAGGCACAAGAAGAAGTTATTAGATAGTTTGTTTTCAAACTGCAGAAGAAACAAGAGGGTGGGATGACTTACAGTATCAAACCATTATGTTCAGCCAGAATGCATATCAGTAGGACAGCTAATGAGCTTCCTCCAATGAAATGTTCACATTATAAATCTGTACCATTAGAAATCGCACATTTTTCTGACCTGTGCTGTAAGTGAGATGAATAGACAGTTTCATACTCAAACCCAGGACAAAATTAAAATTGCCTTATGTACAAACCAAACTTAGCCTTGCATTTCACTGTAATAATAAACCAGTTGAAAATTGCAATTTTTTAGGTTTTTGCAGTGGTACGGCTGAAGATTCTATTTCTCTGGGATATGACACTTCTACAATGAGAAATCAAACCTGATATGAAGTGACACACTCGTAGTATTCCATCTTCAAGTGTTGAAATGTCCAAAAAGAAATGGACATTTTGATAAGGACAATAAGATGGATATGTTACTCCTTGGAGATGAGGATGTTACATTGTTGCATATCCTGATACTTGGAAATGGGGACGTTAGGTTGGTTTGAAATTGCAGGATCCTGTTACCTAATCACACAGCATCATTTCCCCAAAGAATGGAATGCTCAATCAAAAACTGATTGGAAAAGAGTAATTTCATGACAAATTAAAAACCTAATCTAGACAAAGAAAGAGGAGGCTGGAAAAAGTTGCATAATGATTTGTGCTTGTCAAATATTACTCAGCTAATCAGACAAAGAATTATGAGATAGGCAGTGCATGTGACACTCTTGAGAGCCAAGAGAGAGAGACTTGCTTGTGGGACTTTTGTTGGAAAACCTGAAGGAAAGAGACTACTGGAAAAACTAGGCAGACATTGGAGAGTAATACTATAACCAGTTTTAAAGAAACAGGATGGGAACATGACTAGATTAATCTGCCTTAGGATACAGACAAGTGACTGGTTTGTTTTATATTTTACATTCTGTACATTATAATTTAATATCTACAGTTTGTTTTACACAGTAACAATTAATGTAAACCCTGATGATGGACCAGTAAGTTCTGAAACATGTAGGAGTTTAATGTTTTTAAAAATATTACTGTGAACCTAATGACAGTTGTGTGCATTTATTGGTTTAAACTGTAGATATTAAGTGGCAGAGTGTTGTAAACAAGGAAGTGAACCTTCTATAAAATATAGGGAATTTCTAACTAACTGAGGAAATATTAGCTTGTCAAGGATGTAGCTTGTTAGTCCCATAATACACCATTTACAAAATGGCAATTCCACAAATGTAGAAGTAGGCAGTCCTCATACACAACATGCTGTCTACATCAGCAAGAATGGACATTTCTTCTGTGTCCTCATGTAACCAAACATTCCCTGGTCTGATTCCAGGCATGCCACTGCCTTGTGTATGTGAACATTGTAACCTTATTTTACAGGGCATGTGAAGATGTGTATTCAACCAAACTTGCAGCAGCCCTTATAACTTGTTTTTGCTTGACTGGGTTTGTGACAGATTCTGATTATACATGGTGAAATGCAGTGAGTTAGACATCATACTTGGGTGGATCCAAAATTCATTTTTGACCGTTTGCTTGGGTGTTACTAACCTTCTGACCCTATAACATGTGACTTTCAGTATCTCTCACTGGGGCATCTTATTCCCAATAAAATTTCTCCCTCCTGACTACTCAATAATGATTAAGATGAATCCTCTAAGGAATGTTGGTCAGCCAACAATGATGTTCATTACCTGACCAATAAATAGAGCCAAATTTACATTGTCAGATATTACACTTCTGGAAACCAAACATATGCACACATGACAGCAAGATACAGTTTTTGCTCTGGGCAGTCATCTTATGTTCAGTGCTGAGTGCAGGAACAAAAACATTTACCAGCTTATTCAGTGATGAACTGCCTGTTAAAAAGTAGTGCTTCTTTTATGACGATGCTGTACAGAACTCGCACTGTGTGAAGGCCACAGTGAGTACTTCAGTGATTTATTATTAATTCATTGAATCTCTTCTGTCCAACAATACCTACTTCCTTGTTCATGTTGAGCACAACCCTGTTAAGATCCCAGTGAAAGAACCATTGCCCCCATTGATATATGCCATGCACACTGATTTCTCACCCACTCTGTCATAATTAACATCTGTTACATCCTTTTGGTAGAAGATGTGAGAAGGATGGGTGAATATTGCATCAGCCAGGAGTCAGACCATAATGAGGGTTCATTGTTGATGGTGGTACTCAAGAGAAAGTCAAGAGAGACCAAGTGACCATGTACTGTTTCTCATTGACAGGTAGTTGCCACTCAAAATTCCAAGAAGTCATATAGAGTGACAGAATTCCCATTCAAATACATGATCACTTTAGCACTTAATACTAAGTACATTGATAACAATTTTGAAGTGTTAAGCTGTTTGTATTTGGGATGTCAGAGATATGTTTTCATTGTACTTCAGGAATTCTGATGGAGACGGTGTGGCTTATCTCTGCAAAGTGCCATTATCTAGGAACAGGTTCTGTATTACCACTGAGAGAGACTGTAGAGGACAATGATACAGTACAACCTACATATACAAGAACACTGGCTTCTGAATAGCTTTTATTTGTTAAGAGTGGCTACAGAACACTTGAAAAACATGGATGATCAAAATGTTCTGTAACTGATGAAAATGTCACTTAAGTGAAAGAACTGGTTCAAAAATTGATGAGAATTGAGTGTCACAGGTGAAATACCGACAACTGTGTCAAGAGTGTTTGTGGAAATTTAAAAATATTAAGAAAATCGTGAAGATGATGTTAAACATTTTACTGAGACCAGAAACTGAAATGGAGCAAATTATTCAATTAATCCCATTGCTCATTACAACAAAAATGTCACCAAGCACATCATCACTTGTGAAGAAACTGTAGCTTTGCTGAAACTTATTTCAAAACCTTATATACAGGGTGTCACAGGAGGAAAGGACCAAACTTCGGGAGGGTGTTCCTTATGTTAAACTATACCGATATAACCCAAAACACCTATATCCAAAGTTGAACGGTTACGGAGATAATGGCAAGAG
>Ga0209629_10003700_pt1 | contig 11073 bp, 11 predicted proteins | sample TergutCu122P5_FD_187286 | JGI IMG/M metagenome (GOLD analysis project Ga0209629, IMG submission 187286) | Cubitermes ugandensis P5 segment gut microbial communities from Kakamega Forest, Kenya - Cu122 P5 (SPAdes) (version 2) | ecosystem: Host-associated > Arthropoda: Insects > Digestive system...
GGTTCATCGCCGGTCCCGCCGAAATGAACCAAATGTCCTATTTTACGAAACTTTGATATTTCGGCGCAACCGGCAGATGTGGAAGCGTTGTGCATTTTTTCTCGCCGCCACAATATGTCCGGGACAATACATCCAATAATAACCATTATTGTGCCATCCTCAAAGCAAACGCCAAAGCACGAAGCGACCCGCGAAAAACAATGCGGTCCCAACCCGAAAGAGTCCCCTTGATATGCGGCTGACATTGTTGTATAAAGTTGCCCACGGCGTTTTCTCCAGAGATGAAACTTGTTGTTGATAAACAAATCTTGGCTCTTCCCCGAAACCGGGTTGATATGCAAAATCACGATCATTTTCGACGCGAACCACGCCAAATCTCGCGAAACAGACGAAAAAATGGAATGATTTTAGAGTTTTTCGCGTCATTTTCGCGTGTTTGGCGTCAAAAAATGTGCAAGGGAAGGCATCAACCTGAAATCGGAGATGAGCCTAAAGAAATTGGTTTTTGAAAACAATGATTTTAATCAATTGAGGATGGATTTTTGATGAAAAATTTATCGAGACGGTCTTTTCTTAAGAACGGTGCTGTATTGGCGGGGGCATTTTCCGCGCTGAATTTTTCACCTTCTTCCTACGCGAAAATCGTTGGGGCAAACAATCGTGTTCGGGTGGCGATTGCCGGAACCGGCGGTCGCGGCGGGGAACATATCGGATTTTTCGGCAAATTGGACGATGTTGAGCTTGCCTGGCTTGTCGATCCTTCGGAACCGCGTTTGAATGATGCCGTGGAACGTGTTTCGAAAACATTCGGCAACAAGCCGAAATTCAATGCGGACGTCCGCGTCATGCTTGATGACAAAAACATCGACGCGGTCACGGTTGCGACATGCAATCACTGGCATTCGCTGATTGCGATTTGGGCGTGTCAGGCGGGAAAAGACGTGTATGTGGAAAAGCCTTGCAGCCAGAAATTGTTCGAAAGCCGCAAGTGCATTGAAGCCGCCGCGAAATACAATCGTCTTGTGCAACATGGAACACAACGACGTTCCGAGACCCTTTGGGCGAAAGTTGCCGCCGCCATTCAGCAAAACAAGTACGGCAAACTTGTTGCGGCCAAAGTGTACGCGAACCGCCCCAGGGGGCCGCTCGGTTTCAAGCCGGTCAAGGAACCGCCGAAAACACTGGCTTGGGATTTGTGGATCGGGCCGGCGGCCATGGTGCCGTATCACGAAAATCTCGCACCGTACAACTGGCACTGGTTCTGGAACACCGGAAACGGCGAAATCGGAAACAACGGCGTGCATTATTTCGACCTTTGTCGCTGGGCGATGCAGGTCAAACATCCGAACAGCGTCATTTCGTTCGGAACACGTTTCGTCAAAGACAAGGCAAACGATGACAAGGATCAGGGGGAAACGCCGAATATTCATTTCGTGTTGTACGACTATAACGGTATCCCGTTGATTTACGAATCGTGCAATATTGCCGGACCGAAAGAAAAATGGAATCCGCGCGAAGAAGCGGAATTTTACACAGAACAGGGAATTTTGCGGGGAGACAAATTTTACCCGTACAAAAAAGAAGGGACGTTCGAAATCGGCGAGCCGGTTGCATTGCAGGTCGATCATTACACGGAACCGGAAAAAGGGGGGCCGTTCGGTAACTTTATCAATGCGGTTCGTGACCGTGAATCGGTCAAACTCAACGCTCCGATCACCGAGGGGCATTATTCGGCATCCGTCTGTCATTGGGGAAATGCGGCCTATCGCATGGGGGAGGCCGGCGAACCGGTGCCGATGGAAAAAATCCGTGAACAAATGGGAGACAATCCCATCTTGCAGAAATCGATCGACATTGTTCTCGAAAACGTGCTCGGCGAACTGAATGTCGAATTGGACAGGATTCCGTTCAAAATCGGTCCGAAATTGAGCATCGACGTTGAAAAGGAACGGTTCATCGACAATCCGGCGGCCGACAAACAGTTGACCCGTGAACCGCGACCGCCGTTTGTTGTTCCGGAAAACGTTTGATGGATTTTTTAGCGGTTGATCGAAGATCAACGCGCACACGGAAATCATTTTTTCCTGCGTCCACAATATTTCATGAAACGATTGTTCAAACAATGGGTTTTACAAGTCGAAAAACGAACCGGCGCGTTTCGAAGGAATCGGCGGAAAAATCGTTTCCGGCTTTTGGTGCTTTGTTATCACAGCGTCGTCCGTGACGATTCGCCGGTCAATTCGCGAACGAACATTGCCGTGACGGTCTCGCAGTTTGAAGAGCAACTGGCGATCCTCCGGCGCGACTGGCAACCGGTGTCGCTTGCCGAAATTGATGCGGCTTGCGAACACCGGCAAGCGTTGCCTGAATATCCGGTGTTTGTGACGTTCGACGACGGCTTTCGGAACAATTTGACGCTTGCCGCTCCGATGTTGCAAAACTATCAGGTTCCCGCCGCCGTGTTTGTGACGAGTGCGTTGATGGGAAGTGACGGTTTGCTTTGGCCGCAGGAAGTCCGTGAGCGCGTGATCGACGGTTTCACGGCATCGGGTCGGCATATCCCGATTCCTCTCTCCGTGCCGGAAAAACGAAACGCAACGGCAACAATGTCGCTTCCTGCAACGCTTTCAACTCCGTTTCCGACGCAAAATCTTCCGGAAAATATCGCAGATCGTGAGCGGTTGGCCGATCATGTCGTCCGGCAATGCAAGGTGTTGTCGTTGCATGAGCGAACCAACTATTTGCAGCAATTGCGCGACGGCACGACATTGAATATTGCCGAGCCGTGGAAAAAAGAACTGTATGAATTCATGAATTGGGACGAAGTGCGCGAGATTTGCAAGTTCGGCGTTGCAGTCGGGGCGCACACCGTCTCGCACCCGATCCTTGCGACGCTGACGATTCAGGAAGCGACAAGCGAGCTGTCGGAATGCAAAACAACGATCGAACGCGAACTGTCGGAAGAATGTTTTTCGCTGGCTTATCCCAACGGCGGCCGGGCGGATTTCAATGAACAGATCGTCGCGGAAGCGAAAAAGGTGGGATTTCAAATCGGCTTCAATCTTTTTGAACGCCGGAACCGGGAAACGCTTGTCCCCATGTCGATTGATCGCATTTGCATCACAAGAGATGTGACACAACTTGAATTTGAAAAAATTTTGACGATGGAATAACCATGTCTGACACAAAGGATTGTACCGTTCGTGTGATTCGCAAAACATCGGAATTGGAAGCGTTGCGCGAACGCTGGAACGAACTTGTCGACGCTTCCGAATACCCGAATATTTTTTCGACCTGGGAATGGGCGTCAATCTGGTGGCGGTGGTACGGCGAACGTGAATTGCACGGCGAGCTGTTCATCCTGTTGATCGAACGAAATACGGAGGAACAAAATGGAGGGGAAGCATCGCAAAATCAAACGGATCATCGCGAACTCGCCGGCATTTTTCCATTTTACAAAAAACGAACCGGTTTGTTGAAAACCGCCGTGCAACTCAACATGCTCGGTTACGGGGCGCGCCCGAGTGCGGAGTATTTGGGCCCCATGATCCGGCGCGGCTGCATGGAGCCGGTGTGTGACGCGGCGGTGTCGTTCCTCGCCGCCGACAAACGGGAGTGGAATTCGATTTTTTTTGAAGCATACTCGTGTGACGACCCCGGCACGTCGGCGTTCGTTCAAAAAATGCAAGCGGTTTTTCCTTTTTATACCCAAAAAGACGAGCCGCGTCATTACATTCCGCTCCCGGACTCTTATGACGCCTATTTGGGGACGCTCAGCAGTCATAACCGGTACAACAAACGGAGACGACTCAACATTGCGAAGAGCAAATTCGCCGCGACATCACAGGTCCTTGATGTTGCCGATATTGACGAATGGTTTCCCATCTTCGTCGATTTAACGGAGCAGTCGCGCAAACGTCTCAAGCAGCCGTCCCCCTACTCCAAAAAAGAGTACGGCGAATTTCAAAAGGAACTATTGAGGGCGTTGATCCCGCAAAAGCGGGCCGAAATGCGCCTGCTGTATTTTTCGGGCGAACCGGCGGCGGTTATGTATGTGTTTTTACTCAACGGCAAGTGCTATTATTACCAAACCGGAATGGCTTTGGGAGCGGAAGGAAGCCCCGGCGACGTGATTTTGCAACTCACATTGATCCGGCAAATTGAGATGAAAACGTCGGAGTTCGATTTTTTACGCGGCAGCGAGTGGTACAAGACCGCCTACACCGGCACCGACCGCGAAACAGAAATGCTTTGCCTGTTTCCCGTAAAAAATTTCGCATACCTGAAGTGTCTCCTGATTTACCGTTATTACCGCCCTTTCCGCCGAAACGTCAAACAATTATTACTGAAGTGTCTGCCGTTTTTGAAACCAAAAGACGGGAAATCGAAACACTGATCAAATGCGCCGGTTTGCGGATGAGAAACGTTTTTTTGGGAGAAAAGTCATGTCGACGTTTGAAGACAACAGCTATTGCTGGCGCGAGACGTACCTGATCATGCTTGATCCGAAAAAACGTCCGGAGACCTGTGTGTTGTTGCCGTTTTTGCAAAAGCTCAAAAACAAGCACGAGATCAAAAATCTTGTTGCGGAACCCTCCGGTTTTTTGCAATCGCTGACCATTGTTTCGCCGAACGACAGTGCCGCGATTGATGTTGTGTATCGGGAAGGGTATGACATCCGGACGGAATTCGCCGCGTTTGCCGATGAACTCGAACGTCACACATCGTCGCCCGGGGAACGCAAAAAAATCAAAATCGCGCGGGATTTTTCCGCGAAAATCGAATTACAACATTTCGAACAGATCGGCGACCCCGGCGTGTCCAAGACGGCGTTTCCGGCAAATCCGGCAAAGCTGACGTTCCCCCGATACAGCGGTTTCATCCGCAATCTGAAGAACGAATCGAACGACGAGCCGGACGAGTTTGACCTTGCCGAGCGTCTCGACCCGAACACTCTGATTCAGATTCTCAAACTGGTGACGCGCCTGACCGGAGGAATCGCATTCGACCCGGCCTCCGGACTGGTGCTTTGAGCGACTTTCCAGGAATCAATCCTGACAGGCTTCCGCTGGAAAAGATTACCCTCAATCAGAGCCGCGTCCAACCAGAGCCGTGACAGTTATGGAGCGGTGAATCTGAAATGATTCGCAATGGGGATATTATACCGTAGCCGGTATGGGCGGCAGCCTTCGGCCTTGCGCAAACGCCCTGCGATGCAGGGCTTGCCATGTCCAGCTTCCGGAATTTTCAACCGGCTTGAGTATTGACTTGGACATAAGAGTTGGATAGCAGCGACCAACGGAAGCTGCGGTCTTCGTGGCCAAAAAATCAGGTGGCGGTTCAACTTTTGTGTCCATACCAATATACAATCCGGCGGAGCCATATACCGGATGCGGCATAAAACTTCATTTTTCGTTCGGGTTCATGACGCGTCCGAGAAACAGGATCGTGCCGCTCTTTCGCTCACGGATGAGGAACAGGAACGGGTAGTCGGCGATAAATGTCGGCGGGTCGCTGCCCAGACTGACGTAGCCGATTTCCGTGGCCACCGCAGCTTCCGTGCCATGTTCGTCGATGCCAAGCACGATCTTCTGTTTGGCCGAAATGTCGTCTGTGACCGGATTCGGCGTAAACATGCCGGAATAATCAGCGTTCCAGACCAAGCTGTCATCATTAAAAATTGTCCGCAGGTCGTTCTCCTGCTCCAGCCGGAATTTGGGAATGGAGACTTCCAAATTCGCCGGGTTCAGTGAACCAACAATTTCTTGCAGAAACTCTTCACTCAATTTTTCTTCGAGGGCGGAAATACCATCAACCGCCCTGGGCAGGATGAACAACATGGAAAAATCACTCTTGATCCTCGTGTCCTTCGGCACACGCTCACTAAAATCTTCATTCCCTTCATAGATATATGGCATTTCCAGAGCTTTGAATTCCTCATTTTGCATGAAGGGAAATCCACTCTCATCTTTCATCGTGGAAACCGTGATCATTTCGCCGTTTGCCAGGGTGAAGGGCGCGTCTCTTGTGTTGATCGTCTGAAACTGATAATGCCAAAACGCCTTGAAATACAAGGTACTGAGCAGCGTGAACGACGCTTCGACCGGCGGCGTCGGATTGATGGACGGGATCAAACCCTGCGTCACGCGATTGGTCCACTGCTCCATGTCGCGGGCAACCTGTGGGCGATCGGCTGCTGCGTCAACCGGGAAGGTTTCGAGAAAAAACGCCGCTTTCATGTTTTTTGCAAAATCCGGGTTCAGCGTCAACTTGTCCGAATACCAGATCGAATTGCCGACAAGAAAAAACGGAGGATGTGTGTAATAAGGCCACGGATCAATCAGTACCCGTTTCGGCTGCTTGTCCTCGAACAGAGCGGGGTTTTGCGGCAGACCGGTTTGATCGGACGGCAAATGCGGCAGGTGCAGCAGGGTTTCCAGCGTTTGTGGCGTTTTACCTTGGGAACCGGCGTACAGGATTTCGAGTGCCATCGACAGGCTGAATGGCGAAAAAACAGCGTTTTCGTCCCCTTTGCTGCGAACGATCTTCAAATACGACTCGACGGCAAAGCGATTATAGTCTTCCGGCGACTTGTGGAACGTCTTGGCCGGCAAGGGCATCGGCATGATGCCCGGCCGATTGGTATTGTCCTGATTGCCCCGGTTCCTGAACAAGACCACCACGATGGCAACGGCAACCAATGCAAGAAAAAGCAAGACGGCAATCTTTGTACTTTTCATGAGAAGACCTTCTGCTACAAAGTACCCCAATTAAGGTTCATTATTGTGCCGCCACTGAAGCGGCTCAAATTTTATGATCGCATCTATAATTTTTACAAAATACCGGACAAAAATTTTATGCATCAATACAATAAAAGAGTTTGGGTTCTCTTGTGAAATGGAGCATTCATCATCCTGATTTTCCATCGGACGATGCTCAAGCTGGTTCTTTATATTTATTGGCATGGGCACAAAAGTTGAACCGCCGCCTGATTTTTTTTGGCCACGAAGACCGCAGTTTCCTTACCTTCGGACGGTCGCTGCTGTCCAACTCTTATGTCCAGGGCAATAGTTTCTCGTTTTTAATTTTGACAAGATCGTACAGCCAGGCGTCAATCACATACGGTAATTGAGCGTTCCGATCCATTTGTTCCAGTGCCTCGTGCGTCCGTTCGGCAAAACGACTGACCTGCAAGGGATCGTGATCGAAAGAAACAACCGCTTTTTGAAGCCAGGCAAGCAAATCGTGATTTTTGATCTGTTGTATGGCAAGACCATTGACCAAACGCCCCAGATTCTGAAAGAAATCAAGTGCCATCATCAAAAGAAGACGCAATCGTTTGCGGCGCAAAACCGCTTCTTTGCCGGCGGCGTCGACGAATTCATTAAGTTGCAGGGCAAACGGCACGGAACGGGGAATTGCAAGAGAAAGTTCCCGAAAGAACGACTCGCGAATTTCATCCAATGAATCATCACAAAACGCTTTGGCCTGGTCCAGTCCGCCGTCGGAACAACGCGCCAACCGGAACGCTCGTTCCGGTGAATCAACAACGGATTGACGCTCAAGGAGTTGCGCCAAATCCTGCAACGGAAGCGGGGAAAAGCGGATCACCTTGCAACGCGACCGGATCGTCGGCAATTGTTTTGCGGCACTTGTTCCGATCAGGATCAAAATGGCGTGCGGAGGCGGCTCTTCCAGGGTTTTGAGCAGAGCGTTCGCACCTTCCGGGTTCAGAGTGTCGGCGTCGTCAATCACGGCGATTTTGTAGCCGCCGGCAAACGGTTTTCGGGAAATTTCATAGCAAATGCCGCTGCGTCCCCGATGTTCCTTGTCGCCGATCAGGAGTTCAAGCGGCAACATCGTTTTTTCTTCCGGCTTCGAAACGTAATAAAAATCCGGATGATTTCCCGCGTCCAACTGATGGCACGACGAACAATTTCCGCAAGCGTCAAACTGTTCCGGAGACCGGGTTTGGCACAAAAGCGACCTGGCCGTTGCGACGGCAAAAGTTCGTTTGCCCACACCGCTCGGTCCAACAAACAAAAAACTTCCGGTCAGCCGTCCTCTTTGAACGGCCCGGCGAAATTGTTCGCTCACTTGATCATGTCCCAAAATTCCCTGCCACGCCATCATTTCCTCCATGCCATAAGTTTGTCCATTATGACGGAAAAAATGAGACTGTCAAAACCCTCCTCGTATACTCAAGCCGGTTGAAAATTCCAGAAAGCTGGATCGTACATAAGTGAAAAACTAAAAAATGAATTGGCTCATCTCCGGTTCCAGATTGACTCACCTTCCTTGCCCATTTCTTGACGCCAAACACGCGAAAATGTTGCTAAAAACGCGAAAAATCATATCTTTTTTTCGTCTGTTTCGCAGTATTTGGCGTGGTTCGCGTTGAAAAGCATTGGAATTTTTCATATCAACCTGGTTTCGGGAAAGAGCCAATTAATTTATGTTGGCTTATTTTGAAATCATTGATTAAAAGTCGAGATTCAAATAAAGACAATTGTGAAAGAAGTGCAATACTACTATATTTGATAGAAAATCATTTGTATTTTGCGGTCTTCGATTGTAATCTTGAGAAATCCATTGATAATGGGCTAGGGGAAAATTTGAATAACCGATAAAATAACGAACGGTGTGTTGTTATGTACGGCTCACATTTTTTGTTTTACGGCGTATGGAAAGCGGATTGAAAAATGGCAAGATATTTATTATCTGTTTTGGTATTATTGGGTTGCGTCACTCTTGGATGCAATGGTTCAAGGACGGACGTTCGTAAGATTCTCAATGTTTCTTATGATCCCACCAGGGAACTGTACAAAGAGATCAACAAGGTGTTCGAGGACAAATGGCTCGCGGAAAAAGGGGAAAAAATCGTCGTCGAGCGAAGCAACGGCGGTTCGGGCAAGCAATCGCGAAGCGTCATCGACGGCAACCCCGCCGATGTCGTGACGTTGGCCTTGGGATACGACATTGACGTGATGGTCGAACAGGGGCACTTGCTTTCCAGGGACTGGCAGTCGAAACTTCCGCATAACAGTTGCCCGTACACTTCGACGATCATTTTTCTCGTTCGCAAAGGAAATCCGAAACAGATCAGGGATTGGGACGACCTTTTGAAAGATGGGGTGATGATCATCACGCCAAACCCGCAAACGTCCGGCGGGGCACGCTGGAACTATTTGGCCGCCTGGGGATATGCCTTGAAAAAGGAACTCGGCGATTTCAATGCGTTGAGCGACCCGGCACGTGCGGCGGATGTTGCCAAGGCGCAGGAAAAAGCGAAAGCGTTTGTCAAAGCACTCTTTTCCGAGGAAAAAGCCCCGGCCAAAGACACCGGTGCCAGAGATTCGACGCAACGGTTCGCCCGCAACGGCATGGGGGATGTGCTGCTTGCCTGGGAAAACGAAGCCCTTTTGTTCCAAACCGGCAAGGAAAAGGAAGACTTTGAAATCGTGGTTCCTTCGATTTCTGTCCTCGCGGAACCGCCGGTCGCCGTGGTGGACAAATACGTCGAACAGAAAAAGACACGGGACATTGCCGAAGCGTATCTCAAGTTTTTGTACGAGCCGCAAGCCCAGGAAATCATCGCGAAAAATCATTATCGCCCTTGTGACCCGGACGTCGCTAAAAAATACGCGGACAAATTCCCGAAATTGGAACTGTTCACTGTTGACCAGGTGTTCGGCGGATGGAACAAAGCCCAAAAAGAACACTTCGGTGCCGGCGGGACTTATGAAAAACTGATCATCAATGTCGGAAAGTGATGACTTTTTCGGCTTTTGTTGAAGGGTAATGGAGAGTACAATAAGGAAACCATGACGCGAATCTATTTTGACAATTGCTGTTACAATCGACCATTTGACGATCAAAGCAACATTTTGATTCGTCTGGAGGTCGATGCGAAACTGCATATCCAGGAAATGGTGAAAGATCAAAAATTGGAACTGGTTTGGTCGTTTGTCCTGGACTATGAAAACAGCGTCAATCCCTTTGCTGATAAAAGAGAGAGAGAATCCAGGCGTGGCGGAGTTTGGCCGTTCATTTTTGCGGTTTCTCAACTCAAGTCGCAAAAAAGGCACAATCGCTGATGACACTCGGTTTGAAACAGGCCGATGCTTCCCATCTTGCCTGTGCCATCTTGTCTCATGCGGATTATTTCATTACGACGGATAAGCAAATCCTGAATAAAAGCATCCCGGAAATCCATGTCGTCAACCCGATGACGTTTATCGAAAGGATTATTAATGCGAACTGATACCGAATTGCGTTGTGACGGAATGAAAGCTCTTGCCCAGTTGCTTGGGATTGTTGAGGCGGAACGCTTCGTGGCACTCATTCAACGTGAGCCGTTCGATTACACTGAATGGCGTCAAAGTTTGTTTGAAGGTGTGCCGTTGGATATATTCCTTGAGAATGCCTGGCAATATAGCGAAAAGTTGGAAAAATCAAAGCCGGAATGAATCGCTTACAATTCCCGGATGGAATCATTTTATTTTCAGCCACGGATTGACACGGATGAAACACGGATTTTTTTATGCGACGATTGATTGAATATCTTGAGCAGAATGACCATGGTTTTCATTTTGAAGACCGTGTCACCCTGGATTTCACGCGATGTTCAGGTCGTTACGTGATATGCAATTGTACTCGCAACTCGAACTCCTATTACATGCCGAATTCGAAAACATTTTGGGTACAGCAAGCGGCGGATCGTTATATTTTGGCGACGTGGATCGGTAACTATTACATGATTGATGATGAAACAACACTGATCAATGTCATCAACGAAATATTTCAGGATGAGGCAATTAAGGGAGTACCCTACAGTCTTCCCGGACATTACCTTGAGGAATTTTCGGTTTGTCAGATCGTGTCGCTTGCATTGATTGGGAATGATGCCCTTGACAAACACAACTTGACACTTGACAACGCCAGGGATTGGTATTGTCATGAAAGGGATGAGGACTGGCTTTTGGTGACGCATCGTAAAATCCGGGAGTTTCTTGACCTCAAATGTCAATACTCAATCAGTGCGTCCGACTGGGTTGATTATTCCTGTGAAAA
>Ga0209629_10003701_pt1 | contig 11073 bp, 7 predicted proteins | sample TergutCu122P5_FD_187286 | JGI IMG/M metagenome (GOLD analysis project Ga0209629, IMG submission 187286) | Cubitermes ugandensis P5 segment gut microbial communities from Kakamega Forest, Kenya - Cu122 P5 (SPAdes) (version 2) | ecosystem: Host-associated > Arthropoda: Insects > Digestive system >...
TACATTACAGTATAGTTGTGTTTTTGTCTGCTATTTTATGCATATTGGTCTACTTAAGTTCTAATATACACAACAGGGATGACACTCCTTAAGACAGTAGTTCAATATTTTGAACTGCTGGTTGAGTGTGATTATGAACTGTATTTTCATTAAAACTAACTGTAGTTAAATTCAAGATTCCTTGTGACCTTGATAAAAATTAGAGAAATTTGGAAAGTTACATTTAGGATAAATGCCACTGGAAAGGCCATATATGGAAATAGAAATCATTGTATCATTCACTGAGCAGAAGCAATTTTTCTTATTCTTGTGTTATTTGTATGTGAGCTAGTTATATAAACTTCTTTAGCGGTTGAAGTGTGGGAATATAGATGCTGTTAACAAAATATTTCGAGTTGCTCATTAGTTTTAATCTCCCATATGCCTTTATGGTATGGTGCTTAATGAAGCACAGAGACAATTTTGCCTTTACAATTTAAAAGGATGATTCCACATTTGTGGGTTTTCATGTGTAGTTCTTGATTGGTCCCACCGTGTAACTTTTATGATATTTAGGCACACAGTTCCAGAGATTAATGGCCCCAGGAGAATGGCTTAAGAACAAAAAATTACACAATTCAAGTACTTTGGCTTAGATACAAACCTTCAGCAGCATGTCTGTGAGGACAGGTGTTTATTTTAAATTCACGTATATCCATTTTTTAACCACTGTAATTCCATGTGTGTGGAATAAAATGTAATTTCCAAAATTAATTTATGCTTCAAGGGATTAAAGTAATATCATTTGTCAGTGCCCTTACTATATTGCCTTCTGTAATGGATTTTATGACATTTTCAGAAACCGTATTTCAGACTGGGTATAATTACAATTAAACGTACACACAAAATGAGTACAAACATAGTATTAAAGTTAAAAACTTAACAGTGTAATTGTTTTCTGTGCATTGGTGTTATTTCTTAATAATTGCTTTTAAATTTCAGTGTCTAGTTTATTTCTTCCCTATATAAAGAACATGGAATAATTCCGTATGTAAATGGAAAATTTTGGCTTAATTAAAAATGTGTGCATTACAAGGGAATAGCATAAATGTGGTGGATGTGTCAGCTTTAAGGCTGAATATTACACACATAAGTGCAACAAACTGTGCTGACTTTACAGGTATTTTTATCTGATACATCAATAAGTTATCCAGTGTACAACCAAAGTTGTTCAGTGGTTTCTTTTGTAATCATTCATTAATCCTGCAAACCTTAATGTTGTGGTGCTCGCAGTAACAGGCATGTTGTTGCGATTTCATTTATTAGCTTATTAATGTTTCCTACTTTCACTCTAGTATTTATATGGCTAGAGGTAACAAGGGCCTGATGAAGCTGATATGTTATGAAGGGTGGAGACTTTTCAGTAGTTAGTTTTTTTCTTATATTTGTGACTGTACGGAAGTTCATTATATATTTATGGCTATATTGCACTAATTGCACTTTTAACAAGCAATGTAAACCAACGAAGTATAGGAGATTGCCATTCTCGTAAAAGTATCAACAAGAAACTATCATCAGTGCTTGTTCATAGCTGTTTTTTAGAGCTGCTGTGGTGTCTGTCTGTCTTATACTTGTAGTTTGAATCTATGTGGATTTGCTTGTAGACGTTGTTGAGGTGTAATCACAGGAATTCAAGTCTTATGGCAAAAACAGCCATTTGCCATTCGGCTGTTACTTTGGTTGGAGATGGAACTCTCGTGAAAATATTTGCTGAAGAGCTACATTTGCCTTGTGTTTTTGTTCTTGATAAGATACTTGTTTCACCAGTCAGTAAACAACTTTCATTGTAACTAATAATACATTGAGTGATTACTGATACCGATTCAGTTATGCAGTGGTTTTTTCTACAATGTAGAAGTACAAAATGTTGCTTTTGTATCCACCGATTTCTTTCAAGCTGGAATAAAGTGGTCTTCAGGATGTTAGAGTAGCAGTTAGCTTGCATTTTGTCATCCAGGATGACTGGTGTGATAATTCTGTCAGTGAAACATTGTGTTACAATGTGTATTTTTGTAGATGCGAATATTCAGCCTTGATTGACAGGGAATTATCCAACTGTTGGGTGTTCTATAACGTTGAATTCTACAATGTCAGTATAGTAAATAAGTAAATGTAAGTAATTACCATTAGAAAAGTCTGTCCTGGGTGACCCAGCAACTGTTGTCCACTCAGGGAATTCTAGAGAAGATGTAAATACAGCACATGAAAATGACTTCAGCTTAAGTTACTTTGAAAACAGCTGTGTGCTGTGATGTTGGCCATAAGTAGATGTACTGTTTCTAAAAGAAAAAAAAAACGGGCACAGGGGATAATGTACTTTGGCACTTGGTAGCTCATGTTCTAATAAAATTCCGTAGGGCAACGTGTCACTTGTTATTGCTCCATCTTTTGGACATGTATAGTAAAATTAAATTTGGTAGTCCACTTGTCAGTACAGGCACTTCTTATTTAATGTTCTGAACAACACTCTTTCACTTTATTATTGACATTTTAGTGACCATGATTTAAAGAATGTTGCCAGGACTGAGATTAACAATGCTTTTGCTGGCATGTGGCAGGGTCTTCTATGGCTGGACTCATGGGTATTGTAATTTATTGTTGTGAGAAACATGCTCTTGATTGTTGTGAGCAACATGCTCTTTCCTGTGTTGTTTTGCTGTGCATTGTGACTTTCAGGACTGTAACCCCAGTGTTAAATGAGGACTTACTGTACTGATCCTTTTTGTTGGATTACCAATTTTAGTCTCTAGTTTCAACACAAAGTGTAACTAACTGAGTATAATATGTGGAAATAAAATGCCAACTAGATGCAACAGGGTTTTTTATTGCAGATCTTACTGCTTGCTCAGCATGTTTCAGTACCACTATGCACATCACCAGGAGCTCAAGAGTATTATACAGTGGTTGCTGCCTGTGGTATTTGTTGCTGTGGTTTTCAAGCTGTTATTCTCGTGTGGAGCTGAGGGTTATGTGTCCGGTTTGCAGGATGCTGCTGCATCCTGCAAACCGGACACATAACATGTTGAGCAAGCAATAAGATCTGCAATAAAAACCTCTGTTGCATCTAGTTGGCATTTTATTTCCACATTTTAACGATGATGCACAGTCAAAATCACATCAAATTTAACTGAGTATATTTTAGTTTGTATACTCTTCTGATATATACAGATGCCCTGATATTTGCTGTCAGGCCTGCTATGTGTGCTAGCTAACATTTGTACAAATTGTGATATTACATTTTTTGTACCCTAGTCATTGTAAAGATCTCATGGTCTTTGTCAATTTTAATAGACAGTACTGTAATTAGAAAGTATGGCAGTTGCTGTGATACTTGTAAATGTAGTGTGAAAAGTATAAATATTCACATGAACATTGCCCCTGGGCACAAAGTTTCCAAATTCATGTGTTTCTGTGTCTGGAATTTAAAACCAACAGAGCCATTAGTATCAGAATTCATCAAGTAGAAGCATTATACTGTAGTAGGGTGAGCATTCATGTAAAAAAGTCAAAATAGTGTGAAGCAGTGTGTCCATGTACAAACCTTTCACATCACCTGGGAATATGGACGAACACTAATGCAACAGTTTTGAACCATTTGAATGTACAGCAAGGCCTTGTTTTCCACCCATTTGTTTCATGCCTGTTTGCTTTAACACCCCTTGCAAATTTCCACTACTTCTTAATTTATGTCCTCTCATTTTTGGTTTAATGCTCTTTGGATGGTTTATTTCCATTTATTATTTTTTCCCCATGTGGGAATATGATCTTTAATTTACACGTGTTTGAATTATGACTACTTTTTCAGGAAAACAAGTAGGATGTAAAGCAAGGCCTTGGTGTATTATCCTGTATTTCATAACCTTGTTTCTGTGACTTTCTCATCATGTGCTTTATACGTTTCACGAAACTTTTAAGAAAGTTTAGATTGTAGACAAAACAGTACATTTGTGTACTGTGAAATATTTATTGAAGTTGGATATATGCTTTTGTCTGAAACAGGGTTTTTATTTGGTAAAAGTGTAACAGGTTACTTCAAGTTAAATGATATTCCTTATTATGCGAAATGATTAAAATGTGTAATTTTAGACTTCACTTTTGATGACAAAGCAGGGATATCTCAGACATTGTAGTTGCTAAGCTGTGGTCTGGGCAACTGGTGTTCGATTCCTGGCAGGAGCAGAAATTTGTATTTTTGTCACCATATCTCAACCAGCTTTGCACCCTACCCAGCCTCCTGTCCAGTGGGTTCTGGGGTCTCTTAACATAGGGGTAAAGCAATCAGGGTATGAAACTTATCACTTGCCTCCATCTTGTGCTAGGTTTAAGAACGCTTGGAGCAATTCTGTTACTACTACATCTGTTTGCATTCCGTGATGATTCATTAAACAACACAAGAACATCTTTGTATGGTAGGTCACAAAGTGACGTTTAATAATAAACTGTTTTTGTCATGGGTAGACATGCATGATCTTAAATAAGGCTTTTACCATATGTGTTGTGTAATGAATGAGTTGGCACAAGTTTATTCATAGTGATATTTTTTATGGTTTATTGCATCATTGTAATGAGATCATAGTAAGTGACAGAGTCATAAGTGTCACAGTTTATAACTCTTGAACTCCTGACTGCTGCGTGAGGTTTGAGGTTCTCACAGCAGTGTTGGTGAATACTCAAGAACTGGGATATGACACATTGTAGACTGGTTTGCAGTTACTGACATTTCACATGACATTTCTGCCTCCATATCAAGGGTAGTCCACTCTTCCTAGGACTACCCTGCAGTTGGAGGCAACAAGCTCCACCAAAATGTCAGCACCATTAATTATTTACCAGTCAGCATGGTATCATATCTGAGAAGACTTTTGTCTTGTTGAGTACATGTTTGGAATGTGTACTGAACTTTCACTTGACATTGGAGGTGGGTTGAGATGGTATGTGATGTTTTAGGAAGGGAATATATTTGCAAATAAATTATATTTTGACTGTACAGAGCTGTGTATATAGAAAGTTCTCAGATGTGCTAACACCTGGAGTATGAAATAAATAACTTAAATCCATGACAGATTTAGGAGAGTTGATACATCTGTGACGCATAAACAGTAACCTATCGTGTATTTGGGCTGTCTGTGTGACATAGTGGTGTCTCAGCTACTGTTATTTACAAATAATGTATTTTTGGTAACAGACATTGTGTTGTGGTCACCAGATCACGTTAACAACATAATGTGAACCCTGAAAATAATGAGTTACTTTTGCCACCCTATTTGTCCTATACTTGTATTTCCTGTCCAGTTAAAAGATAAGATTAACCCTTTGGCGCCGGAATTTCCTTTTAAATTTTAGCACACACTGTATTTAAAATGTGAATAATACAGGAACAAAAAAAGGTAGCATTATGAAATAAACGGCATTTTGAAGAAAGAAAAAAAACGGAGATTATGCAGCATGTTTAAAATATTCAGTATGTATATTTGTTGAATAAATATATCAAATGCAGCATCTGAAGGTTAGCTGTGCGGTACGACCCATATAGTGGACGTTAGGCGTCAAATGGTTAATATTCTCCTTTTGAACAAATTATTTAATGTGCTTGTTATGTTGTGACGAGAGACAGGAGTTTGGCAGATTTTATCTCCTCAGCCTGTGCCATAAAATTTGCATGTGTAGCTGCACAAATAGTTCATCAGTAATGTTCAGAGGGGTAACTGGAATAATTTGTGTACTGGTTGTAAAACCTATCGGAACGTTGCTGAAAATACATTCTGTATGAAACAGCCCCTAAATTTGTGTTAGCCGATGCACAATACTGTGTAAAAAGGTGTGCTTTTGTGGCAGTGTGCATCAGCGTGCCTTAGTGGCATTTTTATTTTCATAAAAAATTATAAGAAGAATAATCATAATTCTGTTCCTAAGTTGCAAGGTGACGACACAATTTGAAATAACAGTAAGCTTTTTGTTATAAGGAGTTGTGCTTCCTAATTCTCACATAAGTGTGTTGCCTCCCCGCACGTGTGTTGGTGTACTGGCACCTTTGTTTGTCCTAGACAACAGCAGTTATTTACAATTAATATACCTTTGACAGTACTGTCATGTACTGCTATTGTACACTTCTCTGGAATTCATTCATGTCTACTGTATTGAAAGTTTCCTTTTGCTTCTAATTTGGAACTTCAGGGAAGAATTTTTCTCACGAAAGTAGTGCACAATGTTGCTTCTCTTCATAGTTGTCACTGAAGTTAACAAGGGGACTTTTTCTTTCATGTTGTAATATAGATTTGCGGGGCCTGGGGTTATAGTGGTTAAGGTGCTGCGCTACTAGTCGGACGGTCCCGGGATCGATTCCCGGTGGTGTCACTGGAGATTTTTTCTGTGGTACCCCTGACAGAACCACGTTCCCTGAGGTCGACTCAGCCTCTGAAAGTGAGTACCAGGGATTTCTCCTGGGGTAAAGGCGGCCAATGCGTTGGCTGATGACCTACCACCCTTGTAGTGCTGAAACGTCAAGAAAATCTGGGGCCTTAATCTACCCGGAACCCCTTGGGCCACCTCAGCCTGTCGTGGGACACCTTTACTTTACTAATATAGATTTGCAGTAATGTGATGTAGAAAACCAGTTTTAAATTATTGTGTTCTTTAATAACCTTCTGATAAGTTGATGTGTGCAATGTTGATGAAAGTGTGAGTCAGAACCTTTTAGAGAAGCCATTCTCAGGAAGAAGTAGAAAGACTGAAGATGATAAACGACAGATGACCCTTCCCCCCTGTACCTAATGTAGAGGGTGTACACAAGGACAGTAAGAAAACATATCCTCATTTCAAGTTACCAATCAGGTAACTATTTTAGATTTCTCTCTTTTGCAGAAAATGAAAGAGTTCTGCGTTATCACACTTACATTTTCATTTTTTGTTGTTTTTGTTGTTGCTGCTGCTGCTGCCGCCTCGGTCAGCTGGATCATTAGATTTTAATTTCTTGGAGTGAGAGGGATGGGAAGGGAGATGTGAAAGAAAGAATTCTGTACCATTCCGCTACCCGACTACTGACTCAAGATCCGCCACGCATTCAATTATGTGCTGTAGTTCCTTACATAAAGTTGTCAGGGAAGCTGAATTTATTGTTTTTTGGTCCTGTGAGAGTCATACTTCATTTTCTAAATCTTTTATTTGATGTGGCTAAAATTCAGTACATGCAATATGCACAGTATTTTATGGAAATATCTCGAGTTATGTGGAACTCGGAGCAGTAAGAGATATTGACTTACAGGTGTAAATGAATTTTTAACCATATTTTCTGCACCTTCCACCCTACTTGGCCGAAATTTGATAAGGAACGTTTCCACAATAATTTATTGAACTACAATAAATTTCGTGAATTTTGGTGAAGTGGATACAGTGCTTCATGTCAGGGCATGAATGCTTTTTTCCCCACCAGGCCTTACATTTTTTGTTGATTTTCCTACAATTCAATGAGGGATACGTACTCAGCAGTACGCTTGGAAATTGCAGTTTCATGAATATCAGCACAGTGGAATCAGTACTATGCACAGTAGCATAAATGAATTTTCTCCCATTTTCTGCATCCCCCACCCCCTTCCCAATTTGGCTGAAGTTGGGTGCAGGTCAGTTCAGCAATAATTTATTGAAAGATTTAGAGTTTCATGAAGATCCTTGCAGTGAAATCAATACTTTTCTTGATAGATTTCATTGTATTTGCAGCTTTTTTTTTGTCTGTGTTGAATAAAAGCCATTGTAGATACCTGCACCAGTGTTGTGCAACCTGTTAATACTGTCCCACTCAGGCACAAGTTATTTTGTCAAGCCTCACAAATTGTTATAATATAACATAAGAACATTACATATAATATAGTGTAATCTGATATATTAAATAACATAATATAATAATATTGTAACATAATAGTAATATTATATGTTACTAAAGGTTCCACAGGCCACATAGGAAAAGGTCAACAGCCACAGGATGCAAGCAGTGATCTGTACTTAATATCACTGGGCATATTCAAGCATCGTAAAAATTACCTCAGTGTATGTCACACTTTACCTAAGGAGCTACCTGCATTCCATTAGGCATTTTCCACATTTTAAAATGGGGAAAATAATTTCTGTCAATTCTGATAACAATTCAGTTGTCCAATATCCTAACAATGCATGGTTTTGGTATTGACACCAGTCTAGTATCTGGGAATTATGATGGTGGAGGAGGTAGATGAGTGACATTAACCCTCTAAAGACTTAAAATAATCTCCATTTTTTAAGTTTGTACTTCACAGAGAACATCATGTGCTTTGATCAGAAATAATTAGAGTAGAGGTAAATGGCTGTTTATTGTAAGATTCAGTGGTGAATTTTGTGAAATGTGGAGGTAGGTATTAAACCTGGTGGTACATATAGTGACCAGTAGGATTTGAGGGGTTAATATGAATTACTATGTGACCCTTTCATACATCGGAAAAAATTCCGTTAGTTATCACTGATATAATAATGTACCGGAGATGGTGAAATTTGCTATTGGAGGTCTACATGTTATGCTATTCACCACTAATGAGTTAAATGAAAATCTGTGCTGATTAGAGTGTTTCTAAATGCCTGCTGCTAGTCCAAGTCCTGTACCGGATTAGGCCAGTTGATGCCTTCATATCTGATTTTTCTAATATCTGTGTAATTCTGATTCTGTCATCTACACCTCAGGCAGAGTTGCTGGCAAATATTCTGGCAAATTTTTAATGCATTTATCTTGTATGTGTGCAATGTACACCAAGTATCTTCTTCCTTGATTTCATCATTTCAGTAATTAACATAGAGTACAAATCATGAAGCTCTTCATTATGCATTATTCATATTTTCTAAATTACTCATACATGTGTTTCATAGATTTAACAGTTGAATCAGTGCTACAAGTTGAGGAGATGCAGTATGAGCTGTAGGATGTATATGTTATGTAGTAGGTAAACATTAAACACAATGGATTTACAGTAGTACATGCTGTTTATTGAAAATTGCATACACATCATACATTGTATTAGGAGACATTCGTTACCACAGCTTTCCCTGATTATTTACTGTACAAAGTGTCATAAATCCGTTAAAATTAACATGTCATTGCATTTGTGTGGTATTTGTAAAAAACAAAGAATATTTATTCTTCTCTCCATTTACATGGACTTTTATACATGTGAACAAATCCAATTGCAGGCTAGTATTTACTGAAAACAGATTTCACTACTGCAATGCACTGATTATAATACAGCAAGTTTAACTTGGAAATGGATACTTAATGACAGTGTTTTATAACAAAACACTGCCTATTTCTCAACTCTTGTTAGTGCATTCATTACTACAATTCATACGGACTATTCTAGTAATGGTGAGTTTGGTTGGTATATGGCAGACATAGAGAAGTCATGTATTTTCTTATGATCTTAAAACATAGGCAGATAATATACATTGGACTTAATTCTTTTCCTCCTGTATATCTGTTTGTGTATTGTCTGGTCTGACACAAGTGCTGTGCCAATATTTTGTGCTGTAGGAAAACACTTTGCGAGACCTTTTATTTCAGTCTTGGTCTCAGTTCCATTTTAATATCTTCACCTTCATCTCCATAGTGATCTTTTTCCATAACTTTTCCAACATTGGGTGGAGGGTTTCTGTAGCCTTTTATTCCATATATGGTATAGCGAGTCTTTTGGACATCATATGAGGCTTTAAGTAGTACATAGTACTTAATCTTTGGAACGTATATTATGGTCATATTTCTTTTTAGGAAAACGTAAAATAACTTGGGAGCAATGTCAAATATTTGGACTTGGCGGTAACAAACCATCTGAATTGTTCATGTGATCATTTGTATTGTGACATGTCAACACATCTACAGGGTAATCCAAGGCTCAGTGTCTTCACTGAATGATCTTATTCCGGAAGTCATACCTAGTCACAAATGTCATATAGACATAGGTGTGATTCTAAAGGGTTGCAGAGCTGTGGATGTTTGTAGCATTGCCTACATGATGTCACAACTCATATTTGTGGCCAGAAGCAAATCCCCATGGTTGGAATGCAGTTTTTGACATAAATTCTGTGTAAGTGGTGGTGTTCTTCACAACCAGCAATTTTTTTGTTTATCTTTAAGGGTCATCTTAAGGCTAACACGTACAGTTTCTGTAAAAGAAACTGCCACATCTGTTCAAAGTTATACTTTGTAAACACAATTGCATTGATACTTGTGACATGATGAAGCACCTTTTCATTTTAGGCGTGCAGTGAAAATATGCCTGATTATCATGTATAAGGTGTGCATGAAACGTGTGCCACTTACATTTACACGAGTTTTGGATAGAATTTATAAAAACCTACTTTCCTGTGGCACAGATTTCTAGTCCTGTTAATATTACACTTAGCTAAAGTAATCTGGCAACAAAATTCATTTTATTTCATGGGCCAGTGTCATGGACTGTATGCAGTCATAAGATACAGTTCAATTTTGGTAAAATTTTTATTGCTTGCAAGTCTAAATGTGGTACACATGACTGTTATCATCATCATCATCATCATCATCATCATCTTTTTTTGGAAGACATTACTTAAGTACAGGTATTGTCTACTTGAAATTTGACATGACATCAAATTTTCTTGTTGTTGTCACCATGTTTGTACGTGTTGGTTTGTAAACAATGTGTAACACATATTCAGGTAAGTTTATGTTGTATGTGTGGAAGTTCACATGCATGTTTCCAGTACTTCATGATTTAACACTATCAAATCAAAAGCACCTTTCATGTACACTGCCCTTTGTTCTTTCACATTCTGCAAAACTGTTCCCTCAACCAAAGTTGTTTATTACTGTACATAATTTCAGGCCTCAGAATAAAATGACACTAGTACTTTTCCAACCCCACAATTTTGTGTGTGTGTGCCATGTTGTTACTTACTTACTTACTTACTTACTCCATGGCGCAGAGTCCTTCTTGAGAAGCTAACTGGTTCTGCAGCTAGTCAAGAAATTCCCCGCATTTTTGGAAC
>Ga0209629_10003702_pt1 | contig 11073 bp, 6 predicted proteins | sample TergutCu122P5_FD_187286 | JGI IMG/M metagenome (GOLD analysis project Ga0209629, IMG submission 187286) | Cubitermes ugandensis P5 segment gut microbial communities from Kakamega Forest, Kenya - Cu122 P5 (SPAdes) (version 2) | ecosystem: Host-associated > Arthropoda: Insects > Digestive system >...
AACCACCTTGTAATAATAATAATTATTATTATTATTATGTTAAAATTACCTAATTGTGTAAGCAACAACTTTAGCAGGATCAGTCCAACTTCACTGTGAGGTTTTCATGTTAAGAAGCTCGCGCTAATTAAAAATTATACTTCCTCTTTGATTTCTCACATGACCAGCTGTTAAAGCGAATTTATAGGACACTAAATGCCTAAACCAATAACCACACGCTTAAAAGGGCTTCGGGGTTTTCCCCCCCTCCCGTGTAGCAAATAATTTTCAAGGTGGGGGTTAAGTAACTTCAGTGGTATGATTTTTGCTGGGGGAAGCAGCTGTGACATGTATTGTTATAGCATAAATTATTCTCAAACAAGGGTGTTGCCTCGATTGCTTTTTTCCATAGCCAAAAGTTTTGGTTACACACATCTACGCTATTCATGGAACATTTTTCAGGATCGCACTACAGACGTTAGTCTCCGCATTGAAACACAGGTTAAATTTCATGGTACTGGTGATTACATGGTATTCGTATTTCAATTTCTTTTGTTTTTAAATTCGTACTTTTTCCCTTGAATCCAGAGGCGGAGAAGATGCCTGGTTTGTCCCCTCCCTGTTGGCGCTTATGATCTCAAACACCGGCGACCCTGTGGTAACACCAACGTAACGAAAGTGACACATTTCCACTTGAGAAAGGCGGTGCAAAATTGGCATTTGTATGACATCCTGAAAACGATAGCCATGTTCAATGAAAAGCGTCATATACTTACCATACGGTGCTCCTTCCGATTCCCAAGTTAAAGTTCCGCGATGGAAATAAACCCTGCATCTCTTCTTCCGAATAACAAACGTGTTTAAGAGTACTGGATCAAACACTTCTACCTCCAAACCCGACATCTTTGGTGCACTAACTTAATGCGTTTCCTATGCCGAGGCAAATACATCTGATCCGTGAAGAGGACCACAACTGTGACAGTACTACCATATCGACTCGCTGAAGTAAATAGTTGACCAAGTTCTCACCACATGCAGTGGAGGAGCCATGGTCAGTAGGATATAGTCCATGGCCCACCATCTACCGTTGACGCCTTGAAACAAATCGATACTCACCCGACATGATAATGTACAGCACTTAAGAAAGTTAATGTCGATGAGTCATTGTCGAACTTTTAAATACTTCAACAGTTGTTACAAATTGAATTCGTTCATACTAGAAAATTGTATTTCTTATCTTTTTGCCGCACATAAGCTACGAATTTATTTGTGAATGTTAGGTAGACTTGAGCAAGGTCTACTTTGTAAAGCCACACACTCAGCGCTGAAGTGTTTTAAAAGCTGATAATTCGGAACAATTCAAATAAAATCATAATGCATGGCTCATTGATACATGGTGATGTTCTAGAAACACAATACACATCATCGGTAACGACGAATTATTAAGAATGGACCTTACGACGAAAGTAATCGAAATGATGAAGAACAGTGTCAATGATATAGGACGTAGTATAAAATATTTCGAAAGATACAAATCATAAAATGACAGTTCTAAATTCTCACGAAGCATTTGCGCATTTCGAACAACTTCAATATTCGTGACAGGTGTAGGACGTTATTTCTTGGGCAATCATTACATGTCATTCTACGTGGTGATTGCAAATCCGTACGTTTTCGATATTCGTCAGCATATGAAATGCACAAGTATTTATTGGAAATGTCAATTTTTATTTAACTGTTCACATGTTTACAAAAGCGGGGTATTCAAAGCGATTTTTAATAAACATTTTCGAATCTTCAGATCCATAACCTATCGTATTAGCGTTGTTTCCCATCACTCCTATGTTGCTCCTTTATACATAGAAAACACGGGGAGAAATATTAACTGCTCCCCAGGCATGTGGCGGGAAACGGTTTAGCCAATGAGCTTCGCGATACATGTAGCGTCTCAGCCCGGGCCTTGCGCGGTCTCGCTGCCGAGGGAGAAGGCCATTTTGTGAGCTGTAGAGAGGTTGAAGGGATTGAGCGCGTCTTTGTACATCAAAGTGTTTAAACATTTTTACCAACATTTCTTCTTATCAACCCCAAATGGCTGAATTACAAGCAACATCAGTTTCTCAAGAAGCCCTGTCAGTCGCCCAGTTGGAGTTAGGAGGAAATCCAAATGCATTAGCACTTCGAAGGCCGTTCGATCCTGTGGCACATGAGTTGGACGCTTCATTCCGTCTAACACGTTTTGCTGATCTGAAAGGATGAGGGTGTAAAGTCCCTCAGGAGGTTCTTTCGAAACTCCTAGAGGGACTTCAGCAAGATGACAATAATGCCCAGGACGAACATGCCCATTTCATGCATATGGCAATTCCCCGAATTGGTAAGTTGTATGTTTCATCTAGTGCTGCAGTAATTTTAGCTCCGATCTGTCGCCATGATGGCATCCAAAATTTTCTTGACTTGTATTATTCGATAATATTATATCATCATAACTATTTGTTGTGATGCTATTTTTGTGGTTGAGTTGGTATTTAGAGTATTATCAGAATTCTTTTACCACGGTTTCTACTCAAGTCAATATGTACCTAACGTCATAAAGAAATTCCTTGCCGGTGGTGAAAATATTTGTGCATGACTGTCGCCGGCAAGAGTTCCGGGCGAGTATGTTAATACGCAGCGCAGTAGGGTGTTTTTTTTTTTTTTTTTAAAGTTTGCGTGTTATGCAGTGCTGAAAAGGGAGAGTTCATGATTCAATAAATGAAGTCCGTTCATTTAGTGAAATTTAATCCTGTGATACATATGTATGCATGGGTATGACATGCGATACCACCCTGACTCTGGCATTACCGCAAATAAATTTCAGCAACAGTATTTCAATGCTTGTGTCGTGATGCTCATAAAATTGCATTGTAAAGTTCCTACATTCCCGATTACTAGTTATGGTTACTGTATTAAAACCGCAAGATAGGAGTGTAGTTTCCACTAATCGTTGATTGACATAATGACGAGGGGAAGAAACAAGTATAAATTGCGTGAAACTGGATGTTTAACAACTGACGTCACTGTGTAACGGCTTGAAGTGGCGGCGTATCAGTAACAAGAGCGTAACAAGGAAGTGCCCCAAGTTTCAGTCTTTACAGTATATGAAAACTTGCAATAAATGTTCCCAAATTTGGGCATTTTCTCAGTAACCCGAACTTAACGCTACCCGCCCTGCTGCTTGCAAAACTGATGCTTAATTTTATCTATCAGAACAAATTCATGTTACATTAGCACTCGCCGTGTGAAGTAACACACTTCTGTCAAAATTGGAAATCCTGGTGAATACATGAATTGTAAGTGGAGATACGACTTCATTCCTGCTTTGGGGAAGGATGATGTGCCTCTTTGAAGTTACTCTCTTTTTCACTACCTGCCGGCCCTAACCTTGAAGATACGCTGTTGTCAAAATTAATGCACATGATGGTTAAGGTTTGGTTAGGTCAGATGAATTATCAACATATCAGACGTGTTGTCTGTAGTGGGAGATAGATTCCTAAACAGGTAGCAAGCATTTACAGTAGACTTCTAGCCACTCCCTAATGAAATGCAGACCAGCTGTGAAACATACGTTGTGTTTGTAAGGGATTTTCTGTTGAATTTTCGGCATGTCTGTTTTGTTAATAATGTTACATATACTCAAATCCATCAATCCACCATTGACAAATACAATTTTTGGAGTAAACACATAATTGATGACATGCAGTTGCACAGGCTTAAATAGCCCTATCTTGTATATGTTTCAGAAGAACGTAAAGATGAAGATAGTGCATTGTTTATAAACTGTCATTAAACAACTCACAAATTCAGTTGAATGTGTCAGTATTAATGGGAGATTTTAAAACAAGAATATGTGACAGTACTGAAATCAGTGTGGTGTATTTGGTGCGTAGTCCGAAACAGTAATGAGAAAGAAACGGGAGGAAATTTTTTGTACATATGTCACAGTGATGAATTCATTTTCCAACACAAGAATGGACAAAATATGCTTTATCAACTGGAGGCTCCAGCATCTTCATAAATTTACATTTAGAAGAAATGGCATTAGAATTTGGCTGTGTTTGGTGAAACCAATAAGCAGCATGATGATCTGGACGCTTAACTGCCTCAACTGTTACTGTTCCTCGCTCACTGGAGATGGGTTGGTAAGATATTTCCCAAGCTGTGAAAATTAATGTAGCATGCTAACTCATACCTCCACTGGGTTGCTTCCCTGCACCCAAAGAGCCATCTTTTCTTTTGTAGATGTTGACAGCAGGAAAGGCAGGTGGCCAACTGTCTCAGTCTCCATTTTCCCTGAATAGATTATAAATACTCTTGATTTATTCCCTAAAAGAATGAAGGTAGCCAAGCAAGCATTCTCCAGCAACATAGTAGCCATGTTGTGATAGGAAAGGAGGAGAAGGAGAGAAAGGGCTACCTATCCAAATGCTGATCACATCCACTGCGGCCTAGTGACGGAGATTAAACAGGCATTATCTTCCACTCATTTTTGCAGCTTGTGATGTGTTTAAAAGAACTATCCTGAAAAGTTTTCTGTCCATATGGTTTTTTCCCCTGGTAATTAATTCCACTTTGAGCAGTTGAAATTTTAAGTTTGGTACTTTTGCCATTTTCTTTGCCTAGCCTGTTTGTCTTTAAGGCAAACAGCTGGAATATGGAAGGAATGAGTTACACCAAGCGGAGATGGGAGCCCCTTTAGTGCACCAGAAAATACTAATCCACTGTATGTATTGTGTAACAAACCAAAAAATGCACATCAATAAAATATATTTTATTTTATCACATATTACTATTCACCGACATGTTTTGGTTGCTTCTGCGACGATCATCGTGGTGTCATACAAGAATACTAACAATATAAAAATAATGCGCAAAATGTACAATTAAAAGCACTTGATGTTACGGTTATTACCGTATGCGCTCCTGGTGGTAAGACTATGTCAGATGCTTTTGATTATACATTTTGCACATTCTTTTTACATTGTTAGTATTCTTGTATGACACCCTGATGATTGTCGCAGAAGTGACCAAAACATGTTGGTGAATAGTAATATGTGATAAAATAAAATATATTTTATTGATGTACATTTGTTGGTTTGTTACATAATATAAATATTCTTGAATGCTTGGACATGGAAAATAATAAAATTCACTAAACCACCGTATTTGTCTAGTTGCCAGATTAAGCCCTTTGCACTGGTATTAAGTGGCTGGATTGAAGGGAATGGTGAGGGAACAACCTGATGAACAAAATTGCCTTTACACTGGAATGAAGACAGCTGCATGTATCAAAGTGCCATATATCAGTTCAGGGCTGTGAAAGAATGTGCATAAATGACATGTTGTGGGTGACAGCTTTAGTCATGCATCTGTTTTTGACACCTGTAGTCATCATTCATTGCCAGAGGGTTGCAAAAAACACTGACCCCTAGCCATTATCTAAGTTAAGGTCCTGTTTCATGTCAATTTCTGAAAATGTGTGTGTGGTGAACTTGAAAAACAGGATGTTTTGCAAATACTCTTTCCATTATAGGAATTGGCATGGATTCCTCTGTTACTCCACTGCGGCATGGTGGCCTTTCTCTTGTTCAAACGACAGACTTCTTCTACCCTCTGGTGGATGATCCGTATATGATGGGTAAGACGTTTTGAAGATTACAGATTTTCTTTTTTGCTACTTTGTGGGCCTGTTAGCCGATTCTGAGTCTACATAAAACTTCTGTCTCCATAGCACAGAACTTCCAGTTTTTCAAATTATATCAGGAGGATGGATGGACAAACAATCACTTCATTGTGAGTGTCCTCATCATACAGTTCTGGAGTGTGCTCATGCAGCAGGTCAAAATGTTGGACCCCATGGAAAATGAATTTAAGTTTTCTTTGATTTGAATTTTGTAATTTATTTATCTGAAATGCTGAATGAAGAATGGATATTTTCCTTTATATCTGACATATTGATGAATTCTGTGGTGGTTGTATTGACACTCAAGTGTGATAACCATTTTTGAAATGAAGTGTAACTCAAGTGGAGTGATTGTGCAGTGGCCTGGATGAGCAGTGAACCACAGTTTATTTCCAAGCACGGGTAGATTTTTCCCTTCCCCATGGTGTCCACAGTGGCTGTGGGGCCTCCCCAGCTTCCTACCCAGTAAATGTCAGGGACTTCTTTTTCCTGGGTAAATTAGTTCCACTGATCTCCACTTAGTGTCAGGGCTAAGAATACATAAAGATATACCACCACTCCCCTGTGCCCTTTCATGGTGTGGAGGTTGATACAGCATGGATAGCTTAACCTTCTGTACAAATATTTTTAACAAAGGGCATTTGGATCCCATGCTTTGCATCATTGTAGTGTCGAGTCAATATTTGGACATTCCATCCCTTGAAGATGACACTATGTTTCCCCAAAATGTCAGGGTTCAGTTACCCATTCACACGGCATTGTATCCCAGAAGGAAGAAATCAGCACATCACTGCCGAGACCCCAGCGTACATATCAAAAGTTGCTCAATGGTTTTCTTGAATAGACATACTGCTTCTGAATTGCTGTCAGGAGTGACAACAGTGTGCTTCATCTGGCTGTGGGAGTGATGTCCAGGTTATGTAAATACTCTGAACTTCTGCACCTTCTAAAACATGATCTTCGTCTTCAGATTGGTACTGCTTATTAGGTGGGATGTGCTGTGGTACCCTCAGTGTGTGACAGGTGGTAGAAGTACCAGAAAGATGCATGCATGTGTTGCTCTGCATCTTGTAAGGTCAAATGTCATGTATGTCCAGGCAAGTCACATGTGGCCTTCATTTTACACTATTTGTCACCTTTCTGTGCCAAAAATGTAATAACATGACGTATTTGGCTCCACATGCACTTCCATTTTGAAACTGCTTGCACAAACACTGTCTACAGAAAAATGGAGAATGTGAACACACGCACACACACACACACACACAAGCAGCAACTTGTGGCTTCAGAGCATGTTACAAGAAAGCAATTTTTATTTGAGTTACTCTGAAAGGAATATGATTTAAATGTTTATTTAGTGCTGAGTGTTAAATATAATTTTGTGCATGGTTGCGTAGGTATAAATACAATTTGACAGCAGTGCTGGTGCAGGAAATTCTGGGTTTCATAAAACGTCTTAATGGAGTTGATATAGCCTGTGCTTGGTGATGGACCATTTATAAATTATTTGATATTTCATGTTCAGTTGTACTAATATGAAAGAATATTGCAGGAAAGATTGCATGTTCTAATGTGCTCAGTGATTTGTATGCTATGGGTGTCACTGAATGTGACAACATGTTAATGCTCCTGGGAGTATCAACAAAGATGACGGAGAAAGAAAGGGATGTTGTTGTTCCACTCATCATGAGAGGATTTAAGGTAAGCGATACTTCTTGAATTTAAACCTGTTGTACCGGGAGGAATCTCTTATACTGCAGGAGAACGTACCTTAGGTTAAACTTGATTTTTGTTTGACCGTGCATCATCAATTAGGTAAAGTAATACAGAAGAACCAACTAGATGCAACAATGATTTATTGATCTATAAGATCAGCTCAACATGTTTCGGGCAAAAGATTGCCCGAAACATGTTGAACTGATCTTATAGATCAATAAATCATTGTTGCATCTAGTTGGTTCTTCTGTATTACCTTACCTTCGGTTAATTTACATTGATATAACCAAACATACCTGAAGTTGAACAGTTTCAAAAATGATGACACAAGAAGAAAGTGTTCTTCTGGTGGTTCCATGTACCATACCTGTTAAACATGTTGTGTTATCCATACACTGCACAAGTTCATCTTTGAGCCAATAGCCAAGCCATACGCAGGTTATGTAAAGTACTTTGACCCCTAAGGATGATTTTTATAAAACTAAGATGAGATTTCATAACTCACTTAATGTCTTTATGTTACTCGAATGTTAATTAGATATTAAGGGTGTGTTAAAAATACAGAAACCAAAAATTCCTCCTCGTTTTAATATGTATTTGGTAATCAAGAGATGTGTAACAGCTGTCATTCTTTAAATCCCGTTTCATCATTATCTCCATAACTTTTTGGCTTCAGATGTAGACATGTTTGGTTATATCACTGTAATTTCCTAAAGAATGTTATCCTGAGGTATGGCAGATTCCTCCTGGTGCACCCTATATGCACGATTTGGTCAATAAAATTTGTCTTATATGAGGGATTAATGAACTTTAAAGTCAGTAATATCAACTTTCATTTATTGAAATTTTGCAGCTTCTGAAGTAGTGGTTATAATCCAAATGGACTTGTTTCCTGCAACCATGAACGCATGCCATTTGGTTAAATGACATGTAGTAGCATAGATAAATGGTCAGAGACCCTCCTGTGACTTGAAAATTGCTTCCCTCCCTGAATTTTAGCCATGGCACCCCCTCATCTCTTAACAATATCCAGTGTGAAAGAACCCACAAAGAATATGAGTAATGTGTGCATTTTTGGCCCCCTGTGCCATCAGGTGTGCAGGGGCATTATCTATGTGGTTTCCAAAAAATGTAGCAGCCATAACCAGAAACACACTTTTGTGCAATTTTACCTCTTTGGTCTCTTAATTTTTCTGGCATAAGTTCTTCATATTTTTGTCTCTGAAAGGGAGGTCCTTCCAAAGCCTTGTGCATGTCATAGAGAATGAAGATAAGTAGAGGAAGGAAGAATAGTTTTAATGTTACTGTTGTATGAAGATTTATGTTGCCTATCATTTTTGCTGCTTTTTTATGGGGTTCTTTTCTCTGCATTCAACTTTCAGATAGGTATACGTGCTTTTCCAGTTGACACTTTCTGTATATTATTGTACGGCACTGTATAACGTGAGATCGTATGATGATGAATTAGCATATGGAAGTGGTTGTGGCCTGGTCAGGGTACTGTCACATTTTCCTAGAGGTGCAAGGGAAGCCACATAAGGCCTGCCAGGAAACCAAATATTTTAGCCAGGCATTTCCAAGATACGTGTCTTAGAGTGTTACCACCACACCAACCCATTTACTCCCTGTTGTCACATTTTTCATGCTCAGTTTTGAACTGTTGTCACATGCTCTTAATTTTTGTTTTAAATCTTATGAAAATGCTGATATCAAGAACTGTGGTCGCATGTTGTACTGCAGGGCAAAGCACCCCTTAGACAACCAGTACGAAGTATATTATTTTAGTTCAATTTTAGTTCAATGAAAATGAATGCAAATCATGGAGTAGTAATACCAGTTTTAGTGCTTGATGAAATTTGGTTCAGTATGTTTGTATATCATGCACAGTAAGTGCCAGCTTCAATTCTGAATTAGTGTTGTTGTTGATGATGATGTTCATGGTTGTGGTTGTGGTGGTGATGGTGATTTCAGGTGCTAGCCCATTTGGGTCATAATTGCTACTTCAGAATATGCAAAATGTCACTACATGAAAGTTGGTATAGCCTATGTGTTGGACATCTTTAATATAAGTGCTTATTAACATTATTGACAATAAACACAGCTCCTCAGAAATGTTGGTAATACTGACTTTCAACATGGTATCATATCCAAGAAAACTTGAAACTTCATCGGCACTGCTGGTAGAACCTCTGTATCTTGAAATCTGTGTATTGCTTGACTTTATCCTACGGTTGTTTAATTCATATGGGGAAAATGGCAGCAATTCATAGCATGCATAAAACAACCATTTTAATTACTTTTTACTGAAAGTTAAGTTGATACAAGAAGCTGCGCAAATTTTATTGTAAATAGTTTGTTTCATAGAATATTTTTAATGGTGTACATAAGATACCAAATGTCTTTGTGCTCTTTAAGGATTCTGCTCTTGAAGCTGGAACGACGGTGACAGGCGGACAGACGGTTGTGAATCCTTGGTGCACAATTGGTGGAGTCGCATCCACTGTATGCCAGCCTAATGAATACATAGTGTAAGTGAAACATGTTTTATGTTCATTATGTTGGATCAGAAGGATTGTGAAATTTTAATTTTTTAAACATTTTGGGAGGAATAGAGAAACTTTGCAGATAACTTGTGAAAATGTGCTACAAAAAAAAAGATCTATTGCTCTGACAAGATAGGCAGTGTACGGATAAAATAACATTGTATCGTGTTTGCATAACCATTGTTCTTTTTGAAATGTGGCAATGCATTCCTGTGTGTTGTTGAGATATGTATCACTGTTAACAATGTAAAATAACCTTCACAGCATTGTTGGTTTCAACATTGTTACCATGGAAACTCAGCATTGTGTACCCTTTGTATTGTTGACCTGCCTATGTTGCTGTCAGCAATGTAAATATTGACTGCATTGCCATGGACATGCAACAGCAAGTTCTGTTTGGTATTGTTGAGAGTTGAAAGACATATCATAAGAATAAAAAGTTCTGGGATCTTTTTGTAAAGTGCTCGCTTTTCTTGTCTGCTTTTAACCAAATTTGGATTTCCTTGACATTTTAATCAAAGTCTCTAATATCAAATTTCAAGGAAATCTGTTTGGTGGAAGCCAAACTGGTACATGGAAACAGATGGACAGGCAGACATGATGACTCTAATAGGCACTTTCACACATGTTCCAAAGCACTTAAAAATGGTACTGGTTAAAATGTGTGGCCATAACTTAGAGTATATTGATAAATGTTTTAAAATTTAATGAAACTAATGTTAAATTTGCCATTTTAATGGTCTGAAAAAAATTGCAATTGTGGAGTGCTGCAGTTAAGTTTCTGTGCTGAAACATATATGATTTTTTGTGTAGTGTCTTGTTACAAATCAGAGTTCCTCACAAACAGAATTGTTTGCCATATTGCATTACATCTACTACAAGTTGCTATTCGGACAAGCTGTTTGGAAATTCAGTAACAATTTGACACTGATATGGAGGTATATTCAGTCTGCATACAAGTTTTTATAATGACCTTACTTTAAATTCAGAAGGTTAGTTGTTTGTGAAGTGGGCCATTATTTAAAACACATACACACACAAATTGCTTGGGCACATGTGAATTTCAAGTTGGTTTAGGTTATCATTTGGGAATTTGTGTGCTTCCCCCCCCCCCCCCCC
>Ga0209629_10003703_pt1:0-10000 | contig 11072 bp, 5 predicted proteins | sample TergutCu122P5_FD_187286 | JGI IMG/M metagenome (GOLD analysis project Ga0209629, IMG submission 187286) | Cubitermes ugandensis P5 segment gut microbial communities from Kakamega Forest, Kenya - Cu122 P5 (SPAdes) (version 2) | ecosystem: Host-associated > Arthropoda: Insects > Digestive...
TGAGTATGGTGATGAACCTTCGGGTTCCAAAAATGCGGGGAATTTCTTGACTAGCTGCAGAACCAGTTAGCCTCTCAAGAAGGACTCTGCTCCATGGAGTAAGTAAGTAAGTATTTTATTGCGCGGACATCGCTGAGTAAGGGGAGCGTGTCTGCTTGCTGACTGACTGACAGGCTACTTAAAATAGGAAGCCAGTGATATTTGGATGAAGGACGGCCTCTTCATATCATACAAAATCTCCGCATAGCAGCGTATGCGTTCCTTATTGTTGAAGTAGACTTTGTACTTCCTTCAAAATTTGACATTGCTGTAGAATGTCTTCAAAAATGTGAAGCCAAGTTCTAATTTAAGCTGCTTTGTGGAATTTTTCTCCTTGCCAACGTTTCATATGTTACGTTCTCCTGTCTCAGAATTTAAGATGGGTAAAAATAAAAAAAACTAACAGGTAAAATAAAAATTAGAAAAATTCGAAATTGTTTTTATCTGGAGAGGCAGATACATAATAATTCCGCCAACGGTTTTCGCACATCTGTTCTCTTGAAATGTCTCGACATCTACGTGCGTCTGGCATGCGTCGACCGTACTGTGTGAGGACAGTAAAGGTCGTAATTTCAGGAGTATGTGTGTCAAGCTGTCCTACGTTTGGGGGCGACTGTGTAACACAATTAAGAAAATCAGAGACAGAATAGAAGTCGCTGGACCTCCAAACACCCTTGCGTCATGATCAACAGGACGACATATTGTGCGCCTCCATTACTTTTCCATCAGGTGCCCTGTACCTTGGTAGGAAATAGCTGGACTCCATGACAGAAGCTTCTTGAGAATCCAGTGGTTAATCAGCTTTTAAAACCCCGCCTCCCCTTTTTTAGCTGAAGAATCACGACCGTGTTAACACATTGAGGACGGGGGCATTTAAATTGTTTAAATGCACGTTCCCGGAGCCTCAACAATTTAAATAAACTTTTATACTGTGTTTCTTTAAAAATTTATAACAAATTCGCTAACTATTTTTGTGAACTGAAATTTTCAGGAAATACTCACCAAAGACCCTAGTTTCTATAAACATCCGTCAGCAGGACCATCCGGAGAAATGCTCCATGTATTGCGTAATTAAGTGTATAGTGCGTGGAAACCAAGCGCGTGTTAAAAACGCAGATTTTCGTCATCCGTCTTGCACAGTTGTAATGTAAAGACGCAAATCTGCGTCGCTGGTCCATAATGTGTTAAAAAGAGCCCACTTCGGGTCCTATCCTCAAAAGAATCAGCTCCACATTCCCCCGCTTGTTTCTTTAAGAAAATTTTAATTTAATCTTACATACCGCGTCTAAACATTCCAAGTAGTCTCTTTCTTACAATATTTTAACCAAAATTTAGTATCTTTTACGCCGTAAACATCTCTCCGCCCCTGATATGGCCGTATTAAAACTATATGTTGAAGAGTGTAAATTATCAGCTCATTATTATGTAAGTGTTCTAAGTCTCTGTCACTTTCTCCCTCTTGCATCTAGTTACTCTTCTAACAGTCTCTTGTACCTCCGCGTAATGCACTGTATAGTAACAAATTTATGTCTCTTATGTTTTTCGCACCGTTCACTGTAATATAATTATAAAATATAAACCAACAAAATGCACATTTTCTAAATTAGTATTTTAATATGTAATTTTTTATGTCTTCTACATGTTTCGAATCTGAGGGTTCATCTTCAGGAAGACGGTTGTATATACAGTTATGGTATGGTATAGTGTGTTATACGTGCATCAGTATAAGCAGTCTTGTATGTAAAAAGTGTGTTCGATACTATTATCGAAAACACTCTTCTACCTACAAGATTACCGAACCCACTCTTCCACCTACAATACTACTTATACTAATGCACGTAAAACACACTATACCATACTTGTATGTACAATCGTCTTCCTGAAGATGAACCTTCGGTTTCCAAACTTGTGGAGGACATAAAAAATTAAAAATTAAAAAGTTAATCTAGAAAAAGTGCATTTTGTTGTTTTATATTGTATAAATGTATGTATGTAAGAAACTAAGAGGCCAAATAATGTCTCCAGAATATGTTTCAGGTGCAAGAGGCAGCCAAAACAGCGTGGTCTGATGAAAATGTTGCAGTTGCTATCAGCGATATTTTGGGTCCTTACTGTCATAAGGAATGGAATCTTCCTATGGGTTCCTACAAGAATTTTTTCTGGAGGCTAACAAGAAGAGTTTCCTCTCCTCATGAAGTGCAGAAGATGCTTTCGAAGTCCCTCGTATTGTCCTGTTCCCTAGGGTCACCGCAGCTTGTCAGAAATCTCTTGGAAGCTGGTGCAGATCCCAGTTGCGATTGGGGGCAGTGGGGCCCAGTGCATTCCGCTGCTTATGGGGGCAACGTGGAAGTGATGAGGTATTTTGTTTCGTAATCAGTGCAACTGCAATATCTGTTGCTATGTGCAGAACTCTTGCATATCCACGTATATATTTTTAGGTAGGCTAAAAACATTAGGTTTCTTGCTGTACAAGGCAGTCCAAATTTTATTAAATCGATAGAAATTTTATCTGAGGACCTTGATATATTTTCTGCATATTTCACTACATATCCGCCAGTTTGATTATTGGAATACACAATATTAGCAGCTACTATTCGTTTGCGGTTTAGAATGAATATATGAGGCAATAGAGCTGACAATGGATACATCTGAAATGGGATTAATTTATCACTGCTTAAGAAAGAAATCCTAAGGACATTCTAGTTAGAGCTGGATAACATTTGTATTAACTTGGTAGACCACGGGTCTCCAATCTTATGGCAAAGGGCCACACCCGTTATTGTGGGCTAGTTCGTGGGGCGTACGTGAAAAAAATAGCAATAAGTTGTATACATAACCGCCTAATGTACTGTTTGATATTTATTGTACATACACAATTTGTGGATGTGGCCGGGGGTTGTAGGGCCATGGGGTAGAATATATTTTATTAAGTTAGGGACAGATTGTCTCTTACAGGAGTTTTAGAATTCTGGGGAATTGTGTCAGAGAAGTGGAAATGATGCAGAAGGCTATCGTATGGGCTGTGGGAAGTTCTATAATTTGCTAGAATGGACTGAAGAAAGCCGCGATGCATTTGAATAAGGATACGAGTTCTCTAATTCGGGATTGGAACCCGAAAAATCCAGGTACCTCAAAACCTTCTGACATGACACTTGATGAAATGGTCTCTTAGTAGAATCTATTAAACACTGAGTTACTTCATGGGACAGGCTGCTGCCTAATTATGAAATGTAAAACTGTCACGTATCGATTCCGCCAATATGATTCAAATGATGTAGCTTACGTTTTCGAGTACCGGGCATTTTGTCACCACTAGAGCAGTTTCTTGGTGTCTAAACTAAAAATGTCAGAGGTTCCATATTAGGTTCTTGCCCTTCTCCCTAATCAGTGTTATTAATAACACTTATAGTCATCTTACATGAAGAAATTGCGGTATTTCGATATTGTTTATTTTGTGGATCTTGACCCAATTGTTCATTCATAACACTGACGTTAAACCTACACATTTCAAAGTATTAAGACAAGATTAATAAAAACTGAAGACAAAATGAAATGCTTGTGCAAAGAAAAATGTAAAGCATACTAACTTACGATTTTTTAACCATAATTAATTAAAACGTTGTTAAAATTTTACTCTTTTATTGATTTAATTTATTATACTTTTTAATAAATATTTATACCAGTTAATCACAAATTAAGAAACCTATACGTTGACACTAGCTGCATGAATGTTGTATTATAATAATATATATTATATACACATATATATTATACAGTATATATGTATATTATAATACAATATATGTAATATATGCTGTCTTTTTAATATATTGTAAGCTTTAAATTTTGGTATAAAGCTCCCAGAATATGGTGTATATGAGGCTGAAACATGTAGGAGCAATACAGGATTGTATTTTTGTGTGTCAAATGTGCAGACATTGGTACTATGTTACAAATAATGCACTATTTCGTTTTGTACAAATCTGGACTTCTTATAGAAGTAGACTAAATTGTGTGGTGTTACATTTCCTTATTTTCTTCCAGACGTTGTGAGCTTTATCTAAAGTCACAATTCAGTCTATTTTCATATTTATCCAGATATATCGATCCCCTCAATGTTAAAGATGCTCTAATTTGTTCATTTCATGTCATAAGGATCCTGCTGGAGGATCCACGGACCAGTGTGGACACTGCAGAGAAGAAAGGACAGACTGCCTTGCATATAGCAGCATTGAAAGGGAATTATGAAATTATGGAAGTGCTGCTAGAAATGACCAAAGTAGATGTGAATGCCACTGATGAAGCTGGGTCTACTGCTCTGCATATTGCAGGTTTGCTGAATAATTTACTTATTGGTGTAGCATTTAAATGTATACCCTGATCATACCACAACTGCATCTTTGATATTAGACGTTCTGTATTATAGTAATATTTATTGTAGGTATAGATGGCCTTTGAAGGGATAAATGAACATGCCTTGAAATTTCATTATTTTTAATTAATTTAGATGTGAAAGTTATGAAATTGTCTATTCTGCATTCAAACACGTGTATTTGTTGAATAGCATACAAAAAAATATTAAAAATCATTAACAATTTAAGTAAAAACAAAATTATCGGTACCATGAAAGATTTGAATTTTCCTAACTTTGTCAACAATTGAACCTGTATTGATGATGCAGAATCTGCTCAATGGGACTATTAGAGAAATTGAAACCAATCATATCATGTCCAGTACTGTGTTACACGTGACAACTCTAAGAATAGATGCATAAATCGGACTTACCATTAGAAATGGACCAAACATGAGTGAATTTATAATGTGATAATTTAGGCTTACTATTTAATTTTCTTCTCAGTTGTATACATATTTTAATCACCAGACAGGATTGAAAAACTCCTCGGACTGTAGTGGCAACCATAACTTCATGCTTTATGCAGATTACCTGGTAATTTAAAGCTCCTGTACGCACCATGAAGGTGTATAGGGCAAATGGAGTTTGAACTGCTCCAAATTGGCAATTTGTGTCAGTGAGTTCACTTATGATTGTTAGGATAAGAAAACCTATGGCACTATAACAGGCTGATCATATGACTAGAGTGCAGGAGAAAAGGAATGCATAGAAAACTTTCGTAGGAACATCTCTTGGAAAATCTCTGCTTCAAAGATTGAGATGGGTATGAGGGCAAATTTATTGTGATGGGTCTCAGGAGGACAGGTTAGGGAAATGGAGGTGGATATAACAGGGGATTTGTATTGGTAGTGGTGCTGAATTTTTGGGTTGTGTTACAACGTTATCAGGAATGGATACAGTAATTCTAGTGTAGAATTATATATGTTGGAACCTATGCAGTAAGGCATGTCAACATGGCCTATGACTTGCAACTCTCTTCATTTTCAGGGATGTCATCTCTTCTAGGAGAAATTCCCAAGGACAGGTTCTTACACTGCATTTCCTTACTTCTGGGCCGGTCTGACCTTAAAGTGAACAGACCTGATAAGGATGGTCTTACAGCACTAAGCCGCACCATAATGCTGTCACGCAAGGACATGGCTCTTGCAATGTTGAGGCACAAAAAAAGAGGGAACGGTCTGAATTTGGACACATTCCTGGGCAGCTATTATGGAAGATCCATCAGGGAAACTATCCAACACACATTTCCAGAATTACTGCCAGAACTTCCTGCACCACTTCAGGAAAATCCAGACTCACCCAGTGTTGCCAGTCGGCTTCTGGCATCGCTTCAGAAAGGAGACTTCACTGGTTTTAGAACTTTCCTTAAGAGCAGTTCTGTGAATCTAATTCATTGGTATGATGAACCATACCATTGCACAATTATAGAAATTGCCTGCCAAATGAAGAACAGAGAAAATTTTGTGAAAGAACTGCTGATAGCAGGTGTGGACCCAAACACTATCAGTCCACTTACTTCTCAATCACTGCTTCATCTAGCAGTGAAAAGAGGAAATACAAACCTGTTACATATTTTGTTATGTGCGCAAGGCATAAATGTTAACATTAAGGATTCGTATGGACGTACGCCTCTGCACTGCCTGGCTGAAGTCCATTGCAGAAGTGAGGCTGATTCAGAACACATTCAGAAATCTATTGATTTGTTACTTGGGGAATCTGACCCAGTAAATCCTAAAACCCCAGCAGTTGATATCAATGCCATCACATCTGCTGGAGAAACAGCATTACATATAGCAGCTCGCATGGGAAACAGTGAAACTGTGCTGACACTTCTGAGACATGGTGCAAATATCATGTACAGAACATCAGGACTTCGACCTCCTTTGTCAGACATTGATCCCTCTGTTTTGGAGCATTTCCTAAATGGATGTATTGACAGCAATGATGAATCACCTTTACAGAAAGACTATATGCTGAGCTTTGATTTTAATTTCATGAATGCCATAAAAGGCAGTCATGAAAGTAAATCTGGAAATAAACAACAATATTTTGACCCAGAAATGCCACCTTTCAATTATCTCACAAGGAAGCATAAATTTAAACATTTGTTGAAACATCCAGTAATAACCAGCTTTCTGACACTTAAGTGGAAGAAAATACGTTTCATGTACTTCACAAACTTTGTGTTTTATTCTCTTTTTCTTGTAGTCCTAACTTGGTACAGTTTCCTCAAAGGTGATATTAAAGATGAATCTAATGAAGGACATGGGAATGGAAATACAACTGAAAAGGCCAATCCTGTAAGTGAAGGAGGAACTATACAACAAAATGAAAGTAACCTTAATGGTGACAGCAGTGAACACACAGTAGTACTCACAATTCTCTGCACTCTCCTAGCAGTTCTTGTTTTAAGGGAGGCTTTTCAGTTCTTTATGTCACCTAAACCTTATGTAAAACATTCTCAGAATTGGCTGCTGTGGGTAATTATTGTAACAACAGTAAATGTCTGTCTAGATACTGCATTTAAGGTATTTCCAGAGTGCATGGCTATAGCTCTTCTCTTGGCATGGACTCAGTTTGTTTTGCTCTTAGGAGGTTTCCCTGTCCTCTCCGTTCAACTCGAAATGTTGAAAACTGTTGCCTGGACATTCTTGACATTTATAATATGCTATTGTCCACTATTCTTCGCATTTGGTATAAGTTTCTACACGATGTTTCGAAACAGTGGTTCCACTGAAGATGATTTCTTTTCCTCAAACCTTGGGATGTCTATGTTAAAAATTTTTATAATGTTTGCTGGGGAATTTGAGGCATCTGATATTCCATTTGATGCTGCTCCATACACAAGCCACTTGGTATTCACTGTATTTGTATTCTTGATTTCAATTGTTCTTCTGAACCTCCTCAATGGTCTGGCCGTGAGTGACGCCCAGTCCATAAGAAATGATGCTGAGATCTTGAGTTTAAGCGCTCGAGTCAAACTAATATCTTACATCGAGAAAACAAGCTCTGGACACATTAGATTCTTTTCTGTATTATCAAACTTGCCTGATAGAAAGTTGAGAGTGTTCCCAAACAGAAAGGAAAGTAGGGTGGAAGTCAATGGAGTTTTTATGGAAAATAATACCTTACTAGATCGTGAAACGGTACAACAAGCAATAATTCTCAGTTGTAATAGAAAGAAATCACAAGAAAGTGAAAGCAGATTGACAAAAGAAAGTGAAATAAAGGTGCAAAAGCAACTAGCAGATATGGAGACATACCAGGTAGACATGATAAAGCAAATTAGTGAAGTAAAAATGAAACTAGAACATCTCGATAAAGTCAATAAGGAAACACAAAACAAGGTAAATGAAATACTTGCACTTCTGTCACGGTCATATGGTTCCCAAACTACATACAAATGATTGCACAGACACAACCCTTAGAGTATTCTTAGAAATTATTTTCATGTCTTCAAGTACATTCAGTGAATTTCTGTTGTTGTAAACAAAGGAACATTGCACACATCAGCCAAGAGAACATTTCAAGGAATGTAATTACTTATACATATGTTCATGCCACTGCTGGTAGGTGCTTCAATGTCAGGATTGTATTTACATTATTTATATATTTGTAGTCAAATTACTTGCCTTTTTATATTGATACATTTATAATTTATTCATTTCAAGTAGGCTTTCAAAGCCATAATTTTTAGTGTTCTTGCCAAAAATGTAAATTATGGTCACTGCTGATTCTTCTGTGACACAGTTTACCTATAAAAGAAACAAAAACATGGTCCAGGTTAAAGTGAATGCATTTTGTGATTTTAAAATAATGGGCTATTTATTATTTCAGCTGTCTGTAATGCAGAATATTCACTTCTCTGTCCCAAGGGCATCCTTGCATAGTGAAAGCAGCTTCTACCACCAAACTTGTGTTATTGTTATATAATTTGAACAAAATAGCACAAATTCTTGTTTTTCCAAGGAAACAGTGAAACATTGCACTCTACAAGCAATAAGAAGCCACTGAAACATAATTGACCCACCTATAAAAGGATTTTGTTAAGAACATTCACAGAAAACCTCACATATTTTTCAGTTTTGTTTAGCTGGAGGGACTCGGGAAGATATGTTATGAGGTCTCTCGTTTAAAACCTTTGGGTTCCCAAATAAATTATGTATACAGTGAGGTTTTTTTGCATGTTTGTAACAGAACTTTGTTCTTATATGTGCACCACTGCTGATATTAATTTAACAACTTTTATGGACATTCACCCTTCACAATGGAAAGAAGTAAATAACACAATAAATGAATAAATTTACGTTACTTTAGTGTGTTCTCATTTACTTTCAAATTAATTTAGGCCACTGTATTGGCATATTTATTTGGATTGTAAGATGCAATAAATCAAGTAGATGCAAAGGTACAAAATTTGTATGTATGTGGAATCCAACTGTACTTGTTCATGCCCCAAACCACATTTTAAAATAAAAACTGTTTTCAATGCAGTTCAATTAACATTTACACTTTTCTGATAACTGTAAAACTAGAGTGTGTGATATAATTCTTGTGTCTAAACATCAGTTCATATTCATTCAAGATAAAGGTGACTAAACATTTAAAAACAGAATGATGCACATTATATGCAGCTTTCTTTCTACACCCAGATAAAGGACAGTAGTTCTGAAATAGAGAAATAGGTCTGTAATACAAAACAGATTTTTATTAACCCCTTGTCAAAAGCTTACTACATGAACCCCAGATTTCAGTAATATCAACATTAAAGCCCACTTTTGGTTATTGCCCTAAGTCATCCAACCAAGTGCACAACATTTCAGTCTTGTAATGTATAACTCAGTTAAATAAATGAAAAATGGACTCCCTTGAGAGTTGATAAATTGTTTCAGCTGATGAAGAAATTGTTTGCCTTTGATGGACATTGTAGTTTCAATAGTGAATTCAGAAGAACTTGCCACTTTGTCTTAATCATAACAGTTGAATCCAGTCAACATCCACATATCTTGGTTTTCAAGATAAATTAAATTTACTGTATTCATCCCATCTAAGCTTCCAAAGTGATTTATTTCCTGCACATTTTCAGACTAAATTAGTATATATAATTCTTCTCTTCTCCATGTGTAGGAATTGACTTGGTCAAAATTCATTACATTCTGAGATCCAAAAATTTATATTCCAAATAAAGAAGGGGGCTGCAGATGTAGAACAAATCTGATGTTGTATGTGTTTATTATAAGGGTAATGAAACGGTAGTAATTATTCATATTTGTGCTATAATGCAGGCATTTAGGCATTGCATTTTTTCACACATGTGATTTCTTTGCCTGGTGAATGCTATGGTATTCACCATGTATGAAGTGGCACTGCAGCATGTTGATATTCAGTTCTGTACTGTTTTCTTCTGCTAATCATTATTTCCAGCAGCAGTCCACATTTATTAAAACCCACTGAGGTAAGCCGGCTTCATATCTGACCTGGTGACTGGTTGGTTACATGGTACAAAAATTAGTTTTATCACCCTTAAAAATACATGCAACATTTTCA
>Ga0209629_10003704_pt1 | contig 11072 bp, 10 predicted proteins | sample TergutCu122P5_FD_187286 | JGI IMG/M metagenome (GOLD analysis project Ga0209629, IMG submission 187286) | Cubitermes ugandensis P5 segment gut microbial communities from Kakamega Forest, Kenya - Cu122 P5 (SPAdes) (version 2) | ecosystem: Host-associated > Arthropoda: Insects > Digestive system...
CAGCCGCAACGTGTACTACATTATCACCCTGAAGGAAGTACATATGCAGTTTAGGGCTAGCGTGAGCTGAATTGCCGTCATATGACACCACACTCAAGGGCGGACATGGATAAGACTGTCAGCTGACAGGTACAGTGCGTGGACCCGCCAGAAGACTTCACTTTTCTCTGGCCATTATCTCCGTAACCGTTCAACTTTGGACATAGGTTTTTGGGTTATATCGGTATACCTTAACATAAGGAACACCCTCCCGAAGTCTGGCACATTCATCCTGGGACACCCTGCATTTTATAGCACAGCCTGGCACAACATTGCAAAAAGGATATACGTAGTTTTGAGCAAATAACGCAGTGGTCTCCCTGATAACGGTGTAACAAACACCGCAACATGCAGGAGGTAATAGATGATAAATATATGTATTTCACATGTTATGTGCATTCAGTTGGAATAAAAAGAAGAAATTGACCTTCAATCTGTGCTGTTTCCTTCACCTGAGAGAACATAATTCGCCCCATACAGAACAACATTTAGCGCACAAGTTGCGTATTAGGGTGAAGTTGTGTTGCTGTGTTTGTGTATACGTTTCACCTGCGACTTCACTGAAATGATTTGCATTAATTACGTATTATGACCAGGAGGGGATCCAAATGTTATGGGGCCTGAAGCTTATACAATTTTTGGGTCCCTCTTTAAGAAAAGGAATGCAAAATTACGAATACAAAATTAGGTACGAAAGCAAATGTTTATTTAGAACGAGAAAAGAAATCACAACAAATTTCAAATTTAAAAAGCTGACAAATACCACAAACAACAAAAATCCAGAAAAATGACATAATGTGTTTATTAATGAACTGCCTGACACACCTTTATAATACTTTTTTTCCTGCTTTTTGGCTGCATACTCCCTTATCTTCTTGTTTTATGACAACGATTTTGTAATGTCATTTTCTGTAGAGAGAATAGAAAGATAATTCTTTTTTTTTTAGCATGGTTGGTCGAAATTTGTTTTGCTTAGTTGATAGTTTAGGAAAGTTTCTTTCGGCTTCAGAAATGGTTATTGGTAATGTCATGTAAATTTTTAGGATTGTTGTCAAATTTGGGGAATCTTCTATCAAGTTGCTTTCATATATGGGCTAAGAAGATTTCAGGGCATTTCTAGGGCCCCTCCCAGGCCCTTGGAAGGGGCGCGTACAAGTGCGGGGCCCTGAAATTAAGCTTCATTAGACCTTAAATGCGCCCCTGATCAGTATCTACACATAAAGTACTAGTATAATGTGACTGGTGCGTGGCCCTACAGTATCAACACTCTGTTATGGCCCTATCTAAAGAAGACGTTTATCGACATTCTTCACAACTTCATTGCACCTACAAGAAGACCTGTTTCTTACTTCCTTACTTACCTACTTACTTCCTCCGTGGAGCACAGTTCTTCTTGAAAAGCTAACCGGTTTTCAGCTAGTCAAGAAATCCCCTCATTTTATGGAACCCGAAGGTTCATTACCGCATTCACAAATGCCCGCCACCTGTCCCTATCGTGAGCCAGCTCGATCCAGTCCATACCCCCACATCCCACTTCCTGAAGATCCATCTTAATATTATCCTCCCTTCTACACCTGGGTCTCCCAAGTGGTTTCTTTCCCTCAGGTTTCCCCACCAAAACCCTGTATACGCCTCTCCTCTTCCCCATACGCGCTAAATGCCCCGCCCATCTAATTCTTCTCGATTTTATCACCCGAACAATATTGGATGATAAGTACAGATCATTAAGCTCCTCATTATGTAGTTTCCTCCACTCCCCTATTACCTCGTCCCTCTTAGGCCCAAATAACAGTAAGACCTCTTAAGGTCATATGTATGTTCTTAACCGTAAGACCTATTAAGATCATAAATACTTCGTCAGCTTGAACCGCAAATTTGTCAGTGCAGTTGGTGCTTCTATCTTTTCTTCAGGTGCAGAAGTGTTTGTTCCATTTCCGGTGCTGGCTTGCCATATGCTTGCTTTTGGTACTTCGTAATTACACAAACGCCTAACATTTGAAATAGTGTATTTGATTTGTCTCTTTTGGCTACACATTTGTTGTACCAGGTAACAGATAGACACATAAATGTAATTTTTACCATTTTAGCACACGATCGCCGTAAAGAGACATGACACGTCTTTTGCAATTTGAAACACCTGCGAATGACACTGACATTCCAAAATTCCATGCACGTAGAAATTAAGATTAGATGACATTCGGAGAATGGCTGCTCCCGTTCGTTCCAGAATTTTTCGGGTTTCTGTTTGACGTATAAAAACGAACATATTACGTAAATGTACAAAACTGTAGTATGTATCAGTATTTTTGTATGGCTATGAAACTTCGTCTGTCACACTAAACAAAGAACGTAGGCTGCTGGTTTTCGAGAGTAGGGTGCTGTGAGCTGTATCTGGGCCTCGGAAAAAGGAAGTAATGTTAGACTGAAGGAGATCTCATAATGAAGAGCTTCGTGATTTGTACGAAAACTACTCTAGTGATCGAATCAAGAAGGGAGAATGAAAGGGTTTTCGTTGGGAAACCTAAAAGAAAGAGACCACTTGAAAGACGTAGGCGTTGATGGATGACATTAAAGTGGATCTTCAAGATACAGAATGGAATTACGTGGATTGGAATCAGGTGGCTGATGACAGGAACAAGGGGTAGACTGTGATGTATGCGGTGATGAACAATTTGATTGGATACAGTGCGGGAAATTGTTGACCAGCTGAGGACATACTGGCTTCTCAAGCAGGACTGCGTTATGCGGAATTGGGAAGTGAGAGTAGCACATGTGTTTACTGCTGAACGGTCACTGGAACTGGGGTCACTGGCTGAAATCTTGTATTGCCCTTAACTCGAAAAAAGCTAGGTATGTTGCGTATTTTGTCTGCGTGAGCGTAGTATTTAACATGCACAGTTGTGTGTATATTGTGTGCAGTTGTTTGTTCACAACCAATTGTCCAACGCTTTCTCGTGCCTGGTGGTTGTTATCATTGTCCCTATGCACACCATTACGGCATATTGGAGGGGGATGGAATTATAGTTCCACGCATTCCCATCTGAAAACAAATATAAATTTCCTACCCAGTCGGTACTATTCTGACATCTCGCTTCTAATCACAAGTTGTTTTTGGAATCCTGGCATTTTGACTTGCGCTTAGCTTATTGCCAGGGTTGAAATTTTGCGTTGATACCAATTTCGTGACACATGAAAATTGTCTATCTGCAAACGTTATCTTTTAGAGCTTTTGTATCTTTTCGCGAGTCAAAAAACTGTTCATATAACATCAAGATAGATCGAAACGTGTCGGAGTTACGACAAATTGTGTGTATAAAATATAATTTGAACATTGGTGCATTTTTATATAATAGGAAAAGAAAGAACCAACAGATGACACAGGTATAGATGTTTATTCACAATAAGTTAACTCTCAACGTATTTCGGGCATCATTATGCGCGTCGTCAGGAGACCAGACTGCATAAAACCGCGTGTGATGTTAGCCTGGATGTGCTGGCTGCGGTTGTGTGGAGTCGGGACGCGAACACCACACGCGGTTTTATACAGTCTGGTCTCCTGACGATGGGCATGATGATGCCCGAAACACGTTGAGAGTTAACTAATTGTGAATAAACATGTATACCTGTGTCATCTGTTGGTTCTTTCTTCTCCTACGTTAATGATGCACGGTCACACGAACCTGAACTTTAGTGTATTTGTTGATTTTATTGTGTGAATTCTTTATTGAACCACCTGGCTAATTTTCAAGAAACTTCCTACATGAAGGCTGTTTCTTTCTGCGTGTAGTGGCCCTGGATAGCGTAGTCGGTATAGTGATTCGCTACGGGCTGGACGGTGCGGGATCGAATCCCGGTTGGGGCGACATTTTCGGTACCTGTCCTGATCAGCCCTGTGCCCACCCAGCCTCCTATACAATGGGTACCGGCTCTTTCCCAGGGGTAAAGTGGCCGGGGCGTGGCATTGACCGCCTCTGTCCACCGCCAAGGTTAAAGAAAAAATAGAGTTCCGTGTATATCTCTACTCCCCGTCTGGGCATTCGTCACCTGTTCTAGGGTGAAATATGTCTTCGCCTGTTTCTGGGTGTAGGCCATACAAGCACATTTTTGCACAAACTCTGCGTGGCATAAGGTGTAGACTTCATCGCGTTAAAACTTAAAACCTGTATTCCGAAAATTTTTCAACAGCACGGTAAATGGATGGATGACCGTGACATCTGTACTGATTATTGAGTTGTACAAGAGCATCTCTGTATCTGCAGTAAATGAACATCAAGGTGAATGTGATGGGCGTTCAGGGCGTTCAAAAAGAAAGTCGTTTTAAAATTTTCGTTCTTTTTTTGAGGTTAGACATCCCCGTTGTGCTATCGTATAATTATTATGTAAATAAACAGTCAACACAATTAGGGATATATCGTTTAGTGCGACATGTTTCGAACTTTAAAAGGTCATCATGAGACCAAAATAATTGTTATAAAGCAATTATGTATCCTTGTTTGTTTTATAACAATTAATTTAGCCTGATGCACACCTTTAAAAGTCTAAACATGGTCGCATTAAACGATATGTACTTAGTTGTGTTGACTAATTATATAATAATTTGTATACTCTAAATAATTGTTCTTGTTTGATACGTAAATTGTAATTACGTGTGGTAGAAAGTGAAGAATAAAATTACAGTATGCTGAAATTTCACATTTACCCGCACAACGTGTCATTCATTGTTCCATTGCCTCCGATTATTGCGCACTTGTTTACCTTGTTAGCCAACATAGTACGGAATTACGTACTGGCTGTAAATTCCTCTGTATCTGCATGACATTGTGCTTCTTACGTAGTCATTCAGAACAATGTTGTTGTTTCTGCACAGCCTGTCCTAAATAGGTTAGATAGACAGACAGACAGACAGACAGACAGACAGACAGGCTGGTAGACAGCATTTGTAACTGTTTTGTTGTTCTTCCTGCAGAAATACAGAACTGCATTGAATGCGGAGTCTGAGGAGTAGGCCAGGCTTCGTCAGCATGCATAATGTGTATTGATTTTGTTTACTTTTCTCTTTTTTATGTAATTTTTTATGTACTATTCTCTTTTTTATGTACTTTCAGTAGGCCTATATTATTTATACTTACCAATATATAAATAGCCGGTCCCAGTGCCGCGCGGTCTAAGGCGTAGGTCTACGGCCGCTCGCCTGCTGAGATCGTGGGTTCGAATCTCACCGGGGGCATGGATGTTTGTCTGTTGTGAATGTTGTATGTTGTCAGGTAGAGGTCTCTGCGACGAGCTGATCACTCGTCCATAGGAGTCCAACCGACTGTGGTGTGTCGTTGTGTGTGATCAAGAAACCACAAAAATCCTCGTGAATGAGGAGGAGGCCAAGGCCCACTACGGGGCTATCGCGCCAAGAGAAAAAATTATATAAATAAATAATTATTTATTCGTCGACGTGCTGACTTAACTGTGTGGCGATAATTACGCGCGGAGGACTATCACAGAGAGACAGTAGACAATACAGAACAGGCAAAATGTACGTATAACGTTAACTTGAGGCGCGTTCGTGCAACCGTTGTTGCGGCGGAAAAGCAGTAACTATTACATTTTGTGAGTGGGTGTTTGTAGCCTTAAGTGCCTAGCGTGAAATGCGCGTGCTCCTCCTTTTTATCTGTGGCCTGTCCAGGGTACCATATTTTTCCACATTATCTCAAACAGCACGATTTAAAAAAAAAAAAGAGAGGTCACTGGACATAAAATGCGTGTTTCGATTTTCTCTGCAACTTTTTTTTTTTAAACATCTTTTCATTCTAAGAAGAACTGAGCGATATATGATAAAAAAATGTTTATTGCTCTTCATGGGAAAGTACCCGTTATTCTTGTCTGATCTTAGTGAAACTTGAATTTTCGTGACAGATTTTTTTAAAATACTCAAATATCAAATTTCATGAAAATCCGTCCAGTGGAAGCCGAGTTGTTCCATGCGACCAAACGGACGGACTGACACGACGAAGCTAAGAGTCGCTTTACGCAATTTCGCAAAAGCACCTGAAAGGCAAAAACAAAATAGATAATGTGTTATTATTATTATTATTATTATTTGAGCAGACCGCAGCCTGTGATAAGAGTAAATAGTAACTAATACACTACCATAGTAAGATAAAAGAGAATGGTGGGAAAACAGATTGTTCTGTGCGTGGAAATTTATCAGTAATAACAATAATCTAAATGATAATATATTAATCATAATAATAATTCATATCGACGTGCCATGTCCAGGCCTACACATAATTTACCCCGCATTATGGAGTGAAAGAAATGAAGTAGTAACAGTGATAACAAACAAGAAGCACAGTTAAACTTAAAGAATAAAAATGTAATAATAATAATAATAATAATAATAATAATAATGTTCGGATGATCAAATTAAGGAGAATGAGGTGGGCGAGGCATGACATATAAGGGATAAAAGGCAATGCATACAGCGGTTTGATTGGGAAACCTGAGGGAAAGAGGCCTCTTGGTAGAACTAGGCGTAGATCGGAGTATAACATTAAAAAATATATTAAAGAAGTAGGATATAATTGTGTTTGCTTGATTAATCTTGCTCACGATAAGGAGAAGTGGCAAGCTTTGCGTGAACACGGTGATGAACCTTGAGGTTCCATAAAATGCGGGGAATTTCTTGACTATCTGCGGAAGTATTAGCTTCTCAAGGAGGAATCTGCTCCGTGGGGTTGGTCTGGAAGAGGTACACGTAGACCACGTATTTTATAGGTAGGCCTACGGTAGTAGTTTTGAAGACAAACTTCCGTATATTTACATCATCGTGCAGTTTCGCAAGCATAGTTTTTCACAACCGCTTCTCCATAATTTGTTAAAGTGTTGTATTGGGTACCTATTAATCATGTATACTATAAATTACAACTGCAACGGTTACGGATAGAACTAATGTCATCCTTCACGTGTATTTAGGCTGGTCGTAGCCGTCCGAATTTCCCTCTTTTGTATGTATTTTGTAGCTGGCAACGTGTCAACAGTCTGTGTCTCCACCCAAAATATCCCAAAAAGCACTGTCGTCTACTGAAACGGTATCAGACTGTTAGGATAGCCGAGGAGGTATAAACATTACGCGAACGCGTCACACTGTTCCGTTGTACGTACCTAGCCTATCTGGTTTACATGTAGTTCAGATCGAACTTCATCTTATTTACACGGTAGGTCTTGTTGGTGTCATCGACTGGCATTTTGAAGGGTGTTTCGTGATCTGCTTCGACAATTAAACTGGAAGTTTTGAAATACAAGATCACTTTGAGGGTGTGTTCTGTGCACACAATTAAAAACGTCTGTATAAACACGGATCCTGCTTCTTCTTTGGGTTACGGCCCGTTTTGTTTTGGAAGAAGAAAGATTGAATATGAAGTGTACACCCACCCATAGGAACGTGCTGTTCATAAATTTGTTCAGTACAGCGTTACAGATTACTGTTTTCACAACAACAGTTCGCAGAAATATCCTTGTGCATCCACAGAGCGCCTTTGTCGTCTAAGGATTGCCGCACACGCACAGAAGTTCAGGGCGTGTTAAGAGGTAGCTTGCATCCGTCTTCTGCTCGTTGCAGTTCCGGCATATTTAACTGCTGTATTACACACAGTACCTACTTTCAAGATGGCCCATTAGATAGAGTCCAGCGCGTGTAAGTCAGGTGATCTTGCGGGTCATGGAATGGTTCGTCTCGACGATTCCCGTCTTTCCCAGCATTTGTCATTCGTCACTGTTCTCATAGCGGTGCTTGAATCAACGTGGTCCACCGTTGTCCATGAATCACACGCATATTCTTCTCTTTAGTGCGACATAGTGTAGTAACCGTGGATAGGTGCTGTTTAAGAAAACATTGTGAACTTGGGGACCATTTTATTTACTCGTAGCTGTCGGTAGATTTGCCATGATTTACGGAAGGAAAGGGTGTATAATATGTAAATAATTCGATCTGTAGAAATACAGGGTGCTACAGAAAAACCTGGCGTTTTACAAAATGAAATAACACAATGAGGTTTCACCTTTTTATGTAAAAGTTGTTATCACTGGAAAACTCAGTACATGCCATTTTATATTTTGAAAAGTACGTCACTCAGATGTCTCTCACCATTTCTCAAACACTGTTTCAGTCTTACTCCAAGATTTTCCATCACCCGACGAGCCATCTGCTCCGGGATCGCCGCGATTTCTTCCCTTGTGCTTTGCTTTAGTTCCGCTATGGTTCTAGGCTTGGAGATGAAAACTCTACTTTTGAGATACCCCCATAAAAAGTAACCACAGGCGGAGAGATCAGGCGAACGTGCCGGCCATGGAACATCGCCGCCACGGGAAATGACGTGTTGCGGAAACATTTCCCGCAGAACACTCATTGATGCCCTTGTTGTGTGGGCTGTTGCTCCATCATGCTGAAACCATACTGATGAGAAATCGATCCCACGACGACGTAACTCTGGTTCACGGGAGTTGCGTAGCATTGCCACACAGCGCTCGGATGTCTCAGTACGGCTGCACCTTCGTTGTCTTCAAAGAAGTAAAGGCCAAGAACTCCAAAAGATGCGATCCCACACCAGACATTCAATCTGATGGAGCTGTTATGGATTTTCAGGTGCCCGGTAGCGAAAATCTTGTTTGTTCAAATAACCTGACAAGTGGAAATGTGTTTAATCAGTCATTAGGAGAGTGTTGATAACACCATCATCATTCAGCATTTCGAGAAGTTGCTCAGAAGAAATCCTGCGATTAGCCATATCGCGATCATTTAATTCTTGAACAATCGCAATTTTGTACGGATGAAAATTAAGATCCTTGTGCAAAATTCTCCGCACGCTGCGATCAGATAGTCCAATGGCAGCGGAATGCCTCCTCACTGAACGCCTTGGACTCTCCACAATAGCCATCCTTACCTTATCAAAATTTTCTGGTGTTCGTACCGTAGGAATTCTGCCTCGAGATTTTCTTTTTAAGGCCGAGGCATTTTCTCGAAAGTTCTGTATCCATTCTCTGATGGTGTTACGACAGGGAACACGGCCATGACTTGGAATGTTAAAGTGTCTGCGAAATAATCGTTGTGTTTTAACGGTTGAATCGCCATTCTTGAAATAAGCTTCAACAACGAAAGCACGATGTTGCGCGGTCCAGTGCTCCATGGCTACTGAAATGGCATTAAACCAGCTAGCCACCGACCTTGGTTGCATTACCCCACCCCACACGGTTGCCAATATAACGGGACTTAAAAACCATCAGGTTTTTCTGCCGCACTCTGTACTATGCAAGGTATTAGTTCCTCGATGTGGTAAATGTGATTTGATGTATTTTAATTCCAACAGAAATCCTGGCATTGCATATGGAAGTAATGAAACCATTTTACATTAAAACAATAGTTTATTATCAGAAGCTCCATATTTCCTGATTTATATTAACGTATTCTTTATATTTGTGTTTGGATGGCATTCCAGTCGCTACCACCAGAAGGAAAACTCTGTTTGTACACAAGAAAATACCAGAACTATTCCAAAGCCCCAACTCATCATTATCACTGCACCACCACCACCACCACCACCACCACCAGTGCAGTTTACCTACAGAGCATGTTATCTGTTATGAATTTAATGCATGGTGCCCAAAAAGGAATGTCAAGGAAGTAAATTAAAGTCAAATTTCCCATTAGTAGGTCATGAAACCATATTGGGGAGTGGAAGTAATCCAGTCATTCTTAACCACTACACTTAACACAAGTGATTATTTTTACGCCTCAGCCATTGTACTGATGGGGAGATAGCCCACTGTACGCACCGGGTGGTACCCAGAGCTGGTCTAGAAACCTTGCAGAAAAGATACATTTTTGGTGTTGTAGCTCTTTTGGGTTATGACGCAATATAATACTGTAGGAGAGATACGACGTTTCGCGATATCCTTTCTATCCCATCCCAGGATGGGATCGAAAGGATCTTTCCTACAGTTACACCGCATCATAACCCAAAACAGCAACAACATTAGTTTTATCGTGGCGAAAGCCTTAGTTAACAGATAAATCTTTCATCCCTAACAGGAACCAAACCACAAGTCGTCATACATCTAACACCTAGTCTGGTCACTGTACCGGACTATGCTGTCCTGGCTTCAAATCTGAAGGAAGTGTACCTAAAATGCTACATTTTTTCAGATGTGGTGACACAAGGGAATCGATCTAGACTGACACTGCATAATTCTGTCAGTCTGTCTGTTCTACACATCTGCCAGCTACTTCCAACTTGTCAGACTTCATTGCTTCACCATGCTGGGTGTCTGCATTACACGAACGTTCTGGGGAAATGGCATCCCTACACAACATCAGAGGTTCTTCAAGTGGTCCATATCGAGAAATAATTTTTCCACTTCTGTTGAATATCGACCAATTCGAAGTGTTCTTGTTGCGAATAGAGGTAAGTCCTGAACATTTACATAAACAGTGCTTGTTGAAATAATGAGAAGGTTTCATGTAGTTATTTTCATACAACGTTGATATTGAACAGTTTATTTTGTGTCTTGACTGAAGATCAAGTTTACAGTTGGCATAAAGAATATGTGAAAAATTTGGTATGATTATCTTCACGTTGAATGTTTCAATATCACATGCTCAATCATCACAGCGCAATGACAATATGGTCAGTTGTTCAGTCTGTTTAATATCTTTGCTCCATTCTAGCACACAGGCAATATCATCAGCCACTCTGTGTTCATAGTACTGCTACATCATTACAGGTAATGACCAGTACTATCATGGAATTTGTGTTTATATTATTATTCCATCTTTGCAGCACAATTGCAGTAACATCAGACACTGTGTGTTAATATTACTGTTCCATCAATTCTGCTGATCTGTGTTATTATTGCTGCTCCATCATTGCAGTTGACCAGCAGTACCATCAGAGACTTTTTGTTAATATTGCTGCTTCATCATTGCAGTTGACCAGCAGTACCATCAGAGACTTTTTGTTAATATTGCTTCTTCATCATTGCAGTTG
>Ga0209629_10003705_pt1 | contig 11071 bp, 6 predicted proteins | sample TergutCu122P5_FD_187286 | JGI IMG/M metagenome (GOLD analysis project Ga0209629, IMG submission 187286) | Cubitermes ugandensis P5 segment gut microbial communities from Kakamega Forest, Kenya - Cu122 P5 (SPAdes) (version 2) | ecosystem: Host-associated > Arthropoda: Insects > Digestive system >...
TAACCGTTCAACTTTGGATATAGGTGTTTTGGGTTATATCGGTATAGTTCAACATAAGGAACACTCTCCCGAAGTATTTCACATTCCTCCTGGGACACCCTGTATATGTCGATCCCGTATTGCCCGTGGAAGTGATCTAGTTCCAGCTTCCTGCCGCGGACACCGTCGGCGTTCCAGCAGGCCAACCCCCAGCTTTAGTCCGTGTTGTCCGTCTATGCCGTGGGGTTTGGGTTGCGAAGGCTTTGCAGGATTCGCGGGTTTCTTTGTCTTAGCGGGGCCTACCGTGACTTTGCAGTCTTGCCCTTCTTACTGGTGTTTGTCACTGCACTCCGTGTAGGAGTTTCAGTGACCGGGGCGGGAGTGGGTTGGGAGAGTAGCCCAAACAACGCGGCCCCCGCGGACGACGTAGTTCCAACAAGGTCCTAAGGCACTCCTGCTCGGCGGATGGCCTCGCTCGGTTCACCTTCGACGCGGTATACAGGCTTGTGCGACTGTCGGGGACCTGGACGGGCCGGTTTTTGTCCAGCGCTACTGCTGGACTGCCTGCTGTGTGATTGGTTGGCAGGCGGAGCTTGTAGCAGTTGCAGTGCGAACATTTCCCGTTTCATTCTTGCTGTCGTTGCATGAAAAGTGCCGTTTCTGAGCATGTGGGATGTTCCCATGGGTTTTCCGTATATTTTATTCACTCCAGTGCTTGAGAGATGGATCAAGTAACAATTACAGTAATTTTCTCCATATGAGCACCTACATATTTCTTGAGTTTTTGCATATCTACAAAATGAACTTACCTAAGAAGAAAGCAAGTCATACTTCCAAATGACAAATAATTGAGCATCATATTTTCAATACACATTTTCTGACACTAGTTATGCACAACTGGATATGGAAATCCAAGCTGTGGTGCTGAAAATTAACTTTCAGCTCAGTGGCTTGCTTTACCATATGCTATAGGTCATTATGGCTGCTGATGCTGACACAAATGCTAACTTTCCTTCTCACCTCCACTTCTTACCAAGGGAAAAAGAATGCTGTTAGGTGCACTGTGTAAATCAGTGATGGTGGAGGCACAATATTTCTACTTGGGGACTTAACAGGATGCACTCCAGCAGTTCATGCTGATGGCAGTGAAAGAATGAAACACAAAACTCAATAGCACAAAAGGAAATATTACTGATTTATTGTACATTTCACTTCACAAGGTTACATGTTCACAGAACTATTTTTTCATCACCTTTGGCAAATTTTTATGTATACTTACAGAACATGGTGAATAGTGTCCATTTTTCTGCCCATCATTCTCGACAAAGAATTCTCTTCCATCACCTCAAATAGTTTGTGTTCCCTGAGTAACATTTTTGGCAGACTTTTTCACCTTTGTGTGTGATTGGTCAGGCAATGAAACAGGGCTGTCATTGCTTACTAGTATGCCTTACAGGACACTGCATCCATAGTTAATTTTCCTCCTTTTTTAAAATCAAGTTCTCTGGGAACAAAATGTCCCCTGCAGAAAACACTGGAAAAATCATGCATAATTTTGGTTCAAAACATTGGTATCCCTGCCTACTCCAAAATTACAGCCCACAAATTTGTTGAAGTAAAATTTTTGGATTATACATGTGACATGTCCAAATGGCCTAGTTTTGTGCAACAAATGCCATGTTACAAGTGGATACAAACAAGTGAAACTTGAGAAGTTATGGGTTTGTTCCAATTAGGATGAAAACAAAGCTGTGTTGAAGAACACCTGCACTTCCAATCTGGTGAAACTTATGATGCCCAGAATATTTCCTTGTTCATGTACACTAAGGGTGGTTTGTCTTGGATATGAGCCAGATATTTGACTATAACAGAGACCACTGAGCAGTCACTCCATAGTATGCCCTTACATACACCTAATTGCACCTGTCCATCCAACCTACAATTACCTTTTTATATAGGTCTCAGATTTATCTCTAATGCTCTCTTTGAAATTATAATAAGCATCTGCAACTTCCTACACAAAATACAGACTTGCGTATACTTATTCATTCAATCCAGTTTTGTTTAATGTTGCTGTCAATTGCTGAGATTATACAGCACTGAATGACTGGATGTTCAGTGAATAATGAATTTGAAAGTATATGGAAGGAAATGGTCACAGTAGAATTTGAGGTATTAAACTGGTATTTGGATGGACTAAGGAAAACCATGATAGATTCTCATCAGGAACCAGTCTTCATATCAGGAATTAAATCCACAATGTCCCAAGTATAAAGAAAGGGTGCTACTTCTTAGACCATCACTTTAGTGCCTGGGCTCTATCACAGGATAAAGGTGGGGGATTCAGGAGCCAAGATATAGAATTCCAACATATAACTTTTTAATAACTTAATAAATGTAAAACATCAAAATATCAAAGTCTCATGAAATAAACACACTAATGCCGTCCAGAGTAACTCAAGAGATGCAAACTTCCACAGCCATTGTGCATTATACAGATTACTGCCTTGTTCGACTCATCACAATAACCATGACAAGTTATAAACTAACAGTATAGTAAAATTCCTTTAATCTGGATTCTGATAATTCAGAAATCCTGACAGTTCAGCACTTGAGGAAAATATTCCCAAGACCAGATATGTATGACTTGTGACCAGAAGTATCACCATTGATAACTGATTCCGTGACTTACTGCATGTCATCTGGACATTATTGAGTGCATCAGGCTATAATAATAACTTCAGTATATCCCCAGATGAGTAAACAGGGTACTGCTGGAAAGAGGAAACATAACTGTAATGATTCCTAAGAAATTTGAAATAATTAGGCTTAAAAGTTGTGAAAGCTGGAACATGGTTCAGGTTGCACACAACACTGGACTGTCAACTATTTATGACATAAAGGAACAGAAGGAGCAATTACAATGGTGACATAAAATGGAAGTGTAAAGGACCTTATCAAGTGACAGACATTGAAACTGACTAAATTCGTGTAACTGGACAAGGTGCTGCATAAGTGGTTTACAGCAATGTATTCTGAAGGAATACTGTGACCCCAATGACAATTATTGAAAAAGCTGTCTTTTTATGATGAAATGAAAATAAATGACAAATGCACATTCTCCGGAGGGCTGGCTGCAAAATTTTGGTAGTCTGATAATCCAGCACCTGTATGATGTCGTGGGTGCCTGATTACAGGAATTCCACTGTATATTATTTATAATGATGTCTTCTTAAGTCAATTTTCCACAGGGAAAGTCTATGTTATAGCATACCTGACTGTAGGGCTAACAGTCCAAAGCTATTACAGTGCAGATTATTTCAAAATCCTTCTCTAAGTGAAAAACATAAACTATTACATTTTCCTGAACTCTGCATTTCAATATACTCTAACACTAACATTTTTACCTTGTCATCTAACAAAGCAGGGCTCGAAAGTTTCCCATGTTAGTGACCATCAAGGCTGTGGTCACAATGAAAATTCAGTCATTAACACAAATTCATAAAGTGTCACACATACAAATCCAAGTCAAATCCAAAGCTCTGTGAGATGGATTGTGTGTGTGGAGGATGTTACGCTGCACAGGAAATACGAAGGAGCATTAACCAATGTTCAAACCATCAGCAGTCAACTCCCCTGAAAATGTGCAGCACTGTAAATCTGTATTCTGCACATGGTTCACCACGTAGGACATTACTTCTAATGGCAAACCCAAACCCTGCAGCAAGATACTAAAAACAGCAATTTACAAATTCTCCTCTAATGATTCAGTTCCAATAGAGTTTCACAACTCATTGTGCCTTGTCCATACACCAATGGTCAGTTGCCAAACCTCGAATGGAACTGAAGATCATGTAATGTAGACAGCCACTACAGCAAACATAAAATATCAGCCTGTAAATTTCTTGGTTTTTCTTTTCGTGTACACCAGCCTGCATCAAGCTGTGAGAACTGTGTATGCAGACTGTAGTAGTCAGTAAGCTTAATGCCCGATCTCTTCTTACAAATCCAAATTTCCAATAAACATAAAAATAAGTAGCATATGTTAACCAGAAGTAATCAACACGTTCACAAAGACCATAGACATACATTTTCAAACTGTCAACTAAAACTTGGTTGCAACAACACATGGACCCTATGGCAACTTTACCCTCAGTATGTAATAATATAAATGTAAATCCCCTATGAGCTTCAACTTGGTTAAGGAACTGACGTTTATGAGGTACTTTGTTAACAGGATCATGGGTACTGTAGTGTATGGTTACAGTGTAGTTTGCAACCTATGATTATCAATACAAATTAAACTTATGCTTGAAATAGCAGATTTTTTCAGGCCAGCAACAGTAACCTTCGCTGATCACTATAATTATAAATGTAAAAACAAGGCAGTTTTAAAAAAAGTCCCTAGTGTTAATGTCTTCACCAAGCCTCTTTCTTTCAATTACAACACACACACACACACACACACACACACACACACACACACAAGAACAAGACACTACACTGCTTGGTGCTGGTAACCAGGTACAACCACAATTTTCTGCAAGCTGCAGCCCACTCAGTTATATCTGGCACTGTGTCATGACGTCCAAACCTGCTATGAACAAGTGTAACGGCTTTCAAATGCCTTGAAGTAAGGATGCCAGTCCATTACAATATTTGCTTGCGGTTTCCCCTCCATGTTCACATTTCCAAAACACAAATTTACCTTCAAAGTCATTTGGTATAATAGAAAACTTTAAACAGGAAACACTTGTGGCAAACTTACTGTCAAAATCTGATCTCCAGAGCCTCACAAATGATCAACCAACATAAATTATTTTAGCTCTTAATATGCTTACTCATCTCATTGATGAAAATACATGTTCCAACACATCTGCCATACAAGATGGTGGGACATAGCTGTGGTCAACAAAAATAGTTCTCAGTGTTTGAACAGTAAAATAAAAGTAAACAATGTAAGTAAATGTAAGTGTTGTACCAAAATGAAATTGGAGCTTGAAAAAACTCCAGCAGACCTTAGTTCAGCAAATTAATTACTAAATTGCTACAAAAACAAGGACGTACAAAATGAAAAGGTTGGACGTGGACGTTCAGCAAATTGGAATGGAATTCAAAATGAGAAATTAGATTCTAGGAAACCATGGAAAATAATTGGACAGAAGTACCCTAACTACAGGCTGCCATAAAAGAACAAAATGATTACAAAAATACAGTGGCCACCAGCAAATAGAATGTATAAACTGACAACAACCTGTCATATAACCTTAAAGAACCATCTGATGTAGTACAAAGTATAAAAACGGCAAAGGAAAGTTTTTGGAAGACAAAAAAAAAGTGGAGTGGGGTGCTCTCAGTGAATAAGGAACATACAGTTATCCTTAAAGGCAACAGTCATGCAAGACAATTTGCAGAAAAATTAGCAAGTAATCTTGGAAAATCTTATGAACTGACAGGTATGTAAAACCAGGAATGGGTTTGGAAAGCAAGACTACAAATTCAAACTGCAGCACTAGCAGAGAGATAATATCCATTTTGTAAATATATGGAATTTATTACAGAAGCCTCTATCAGAAATGTGGAGGTGGATGACCGCAGCGACACAGACTGATGAAAGCCTCGTCTCCAGTGTATTTCCATGTTCTCTTAATTATTAACATATATGACAACAAAGGGAAAACCAATAGCCTAAAACTTGGTATTTTATGTATTCTGTTTTCTTCATTGTTTCATTTGAGCTTATTACAACTTACAGCCTAACCTTGGAGCCTTACTTTTTTTATATTTTCACCACTGTTTATCATACAAGACATAATGATGCTACACATTTTCAGAACTATTGCCTTACAAACATAACGTGAGTCATTCTTATACACACTGTATTGCACATAACAAAATCTTCACTTGAGGGGACCATCTGGCTGTGAGCAAGGATTCAGAATAAGAGTGAACCCATTTATTATAGTGCATGTAATAACTTTCACAAGGCATAACCATGTGCTGACATATGCAAGGACTGACACTAGGGTGAAAACCTACCCCACTACTTTGGGACATGAGCTTCATTTAAAACAACTGCTGACCACCTAATAAGGTCTTCAGAGCCTAACTGCAGGGAGTGTATACACATGAAAACAAATTGTAAACCTAATTACGGTGCTGTAAATTTTCATTTATGTATGTAAATCTATGGCCTAGTAATAAAATGTGTGATCCTGCTCATGTGCTGTTATTTTTTGTAACACTGATGTGTTAGCAAACCTGATACAATATAACAGTCTAAGGCATATAATAATTAATGCCTTTTCTGAGCCAGCATGTATAAAATTTTGGATTATATCCAAAGCCAAGATTTAATAAACACAATGAATATGGGAAAAAGTCTGTACAATTACTAGCATCAAAACCATCACCATGACAAATGCTTATGGGTATATGACAATTTCTGAACACATGATACTCAACAGCCTGCCTGCAGCACAAAATTAAATGTAATGAGGGACAAAAAAGAAATGCAATTTTAAAGTTCGAACACAACTGCTGTTCTCATTAGTTCCCATACACATAAAAATCCCACCATAACCTTCACAACATTTTACATAGGCCACTCATTTCATTGAAATCCACTCTGGAATTAGACACAACCCCAACTTCCATTTAAAATATTTTAGGGGTTGTCACTGTGATATTTCAAATTCAAAGTCAGACTCTTGGACCACATTAATGAGTAAATAATTTAATAAAAAGTACCACATTCTCAATTTCATGAATTAAAAAAGGTTGGCAAGTAAATGAATTAATTCCAAATACATGTTTTATGTAATACACAATACAATTCAAAAAACTGCTCAGTAAACACAAAAGTGGACTTGCTGGCAATAATCTGGAATAGACCTCAATTTTTATGTATATTGACAGTACACTTCAACAAGATCTATGCATAAGATGATGCGGTGAAAGCCCGAAAAAGCAACTTTTCATTTTACAGGTTGGTTATGTTCACAGATTCCTACAAGAAAACGACTGACTCATTTTTCCCGACACCAGTTTTTTATATCTTTAACCTTCTAGCACATCAGTATTAAATTTGTAACTCAGCAGTAGATACCAATTTCTTGTAAATAAAACCAACTTGGTGCACAATTTGTTCTTAGTATATTTATATTTATAATCTCTACATGTTTCAGGCAACTATAGGCCTATCACCAGGAGAAACAACTGTGTTTGTGCGTCACTTGGTACTCGTTATTGTAAATAGTAGGTTGAATTTTTCTTGGTAACTAGTGAACGCCTGCTGCGACCTTCCTACACGCTGCAGGGTGTACGAAGGTCAGAGCAGGCATTCACTAGAGTTACCAAGAAAAATTCAACCTACTACTTTACAATAACGAGTACCAAGTGACGCACAAACACAGTTGTTTCTCCTGATGATGGGCATATAGTCACCCGAAACATGTAGAGATTGATAAATATAAATATAACAAATTGTGTACCAAGTTGGTTTTATTTACAAGATTATACAGAGACACACGGTCAACAAAACACAAAAAATACCAATTCCTGTACAGCTGTGATATATCAAAGCAATTAAATTGTGTCTTGTGTAATCTGTGATGTGTGAAAGGTAGGATAAGTTCTAGTCATCTTGAAAATGTTTTATACCAAATGACATGTGCTCTGTGTTAAGGCATTCTCTGTCCCAGTTATTACAACAGCAAACAGTTTTATTTCTTAACTACCTTGGACAATATTACTTCACTTGCCAACTGTATGTCCACACTGTTTGAATATGAAATTAAATCATTCCACAAGTAAATACAGTCTGTAGCAATGAAACTTGCCATTTTCCAGCAGAACTGGCCTTTCAGTCCCCTAAAGACAGATATGGCTAGAGTTCCTGGTGTGTCATGTACTGGGGTTTAAGCTCCTCTATCCTTGAAATGAAGTCCAGCTTCTCGATGCAGCCCTCACATGTCTCATCCCAGTCACTCAGGATCTTCCTCAGGTCTCGTACTTTCAGCTTCTTCAGGTCTACTGTTCGCAGGTCTATTGTTTTGTCTACAAAATTGCAAATCACATTGTAACTGGCTCTTAATATCAGCTATCTTCATACAATGCAAGCCCATTATTGTTGTAAACTTGTATACATATGAGAATTTCCATCTTAAACAAATACATTTTCACTGCGGTCAGCACACCTAATGTGACTGAATTGAAATTTTGGTTCACAGCACTAGTAATCACATTACATGAAAACCAAACACTGCAGTAACAGAATTTTCAAATAAAATATTCTTAATTTTTTGTAACAATACCATAATACCCAAATGACCTTACGTGGCAGATTTTCTGTGCTTCCCTTGCAACATTTCAGGCACTCAATCACTTTTATAAGCCAACTAAATGCACTCAATTGTACAAAACTTAGAGGTTAAAATCTATGTCGTATAAAAGTTTAAAAGACACAAAATTAAAAATCACTCCAACATGTTTCGGATCACGTACAATCCAAAACATGTTGCAGTGATTTTTAATTTTGTGTCTTTTAAACTTTTATACAATGTAGATTTTAACCTCTAAGTTTTGTACAATTCAGTGCATTTAGTTGGCTAATAAAAGTGATTGACTGTAATAATGCACAGTGAAAAACTGAAATTAATTTCAGGCACTGTTTGAGCAACTGATACCTAATGCAAGTCTCCTGTGTGTAGGAAAACCTGCAGTCCCATACTAACTCTCAGGACTGATAGTAAAATCTTTCTCTTCTTCTTGATAGAAGCTTCAACTCTTTGCGAGTTTTGGTCCGCTCAATAATTGTCCTCCATGAGTCTCTGTCCAATATACTCCTCGACAGTAAAATCACTGCATATTAATAGAAACAGTTTCTCTTTACTACTACTCAACTAATTCACTACAAACAGTTCATACTTCAGGACATGTAAGCTAATAATAGGAACTTACCATAACGTAAATCACAGACTTGAGAGTCTTTCTTTTTTAGTTTCTCACATACTTTATCAGCAGGCATAGACCATGAAATTGGTTTTGACAGCTCTCCAAGAATGCCTGTAGCAGAGTCTTCCAGACCTCCCAGATAATAGCACTGTAAAATGACAGTTTCTAACTATATAACAATAATTTAAGGAAGATATTTTGTGTCTGTCCCAGAGAAATCCTTTTCAATGTGCATACTGAACACATGGGTTACAACTTTTCCTACACTCAGCGAGAATGCACAATCTAGTCCTTTACAATTCATTTTAAACTTTCTGGAGACAAAAAATTCCGACATGACACAAAATGACCAAGCACTATAAACCCACATTCAGAACTTGCAGACAAAACTGAATGTGAAATTTTCCATCATTCATAATGCGACTAGTATTTAACAATAACCAATTTAAACATCCCATGTCAGGTGGTTTAGGGGCTGAGGTAAAATTGGATATGTGACAGCTCGCTGGTTTCAGTCACATGCTAACATATTTTTGCCCTATTTATTCTTTTATTTTACTCCTACATATTTACTTAATAATTCTTACTAGCCACTTTACTTTCAGTTATTTCAATGCTAATTTGCTGTAAACATATAACCGTTAAAGAAAAATGATTCTAAGCACAGTGTTGAAATATCTCTTCGTTTATAACATTTAGAATGCAATTTGTCATATAAAATTGCAAAAGTTTTCATAACATAATTGTTACTTCACCTTCTGCAGAAACAAAATTATATTCACAGTGATTATGGTTTTTAATGCACATCAACAGATGACGCATGGCAATGTTGTAAACACATCTTCATTTGTTGTGTTGTATTATTGATTTGTATGGGGATTCTGATTCAAGAGCCACACCAACGGTTTGTAGAGCTCATGTTAGACAAATTTTACCATGCAAGAAAGTCACATACCACAACTGTCAGAGACATGTTATGCTACCAGTGGTATGCTTCAAAACTGACAAATTACATTAGTCCTGAATGTCAGTAACGGATGCTTTCCGTCTTTTCAGCGTCATACTGTTGACTTGAACACATATATGTGGTGAAAGTTCATGTCATGTGTCATGTGCTTTTGAGACAAGTTCCCGTACGCTCATAAAACAATAATTAATAACCAAGGATGTACGCTGGTGTCAAAAAATATCTGCAAACACCAATAACCATATTATTCTGTACAAGCAGAAAATGACTAGACCACCAAATCACATTACATTTGTGTAAACTGAAATGCACTTTGTCAGTAAGAAGTAAATAAATATAGCCTCTAAACTGAACCAAACTATGAAATTCTTTGTGGGACCAAGTTCCCAGCATTGTTGCCACTGCACATCAACCTATCGCATGAACAGCACCTGAATGACTGTTGTACTGTATGTTGCAGGTTACCCCTAATACAAGTGTTAACGCCTACCATAAAACAAAATGCTTAATTAACATCAAAGTTAGAAGGTGGGGAACCTTGCTTATTGAACATGCCTTGAATATTGATATTGTGTATCTGATACTTACAAACCTATTCTCCTTGCCCTTTGTTGTCCTGCAGAACTTTCGGAACTCATCTTCTATCTTTTTTGTGTTCGACCTGACATCTGGTGATAGCGTGTTGGCAAACTTCTCCACTACTGCCATACACACTGCAACACAGCACAAATGGCAGAGTCAAAACAGATTAAACTGCACAAATCCAAGGGCAAAATTTTGAAACGATGTGTATTTTTTGGCTCTGGACCATAATATGTACACAAGTCATTATTCTTCACAGACAATCTTTCATTCCACAACACTTCAAAATATTAATATTTGTTATCCAAAGATAGACCGCCTCTGTGGTCTAGTGGTCAGAGTTTCTGGCTACAGATACAGAGGTCTCGGGTTTGATTCCCGGTGCTACCAGATTTTTCTGAGTAGTAGTGGGTCTGGAACGGGGTCTACTCAGCCTCGTGAGGTCAACTGAGGAGCTACTTGAATAAAAAAGTAGCGGCTCCAGGTCTATAAAACAGAGATTAACGGCCGTGGGGAACCATTGTGCTGACCACGTGACACCCCTCTACCCGCAAAAGTTGGCACTAACTTCGCCGACCGGCGGCGGCC
>Ga0209629_10003706_pt1 | contig 11067 bp, 7 predicted proteins | sample TergutCu122P5_FD_187286 | JGI IMG/M metagenome (GOLD analysis project Ga0209629, IMG submission 187286) | Cubitermes ugandensis P5 segment gut microbial communities from Kakamega Forest, Kenya - Cu122 P5 (SPAdes) (version 2) | ecosystem: Host-associated > Arthropoda: Insects > Digestive system >...
TCAATTATATTTCCTTCTATGGCTCGCACATTAGCGCTGTTGCTTGTGCCGGCGCGAACAGTTATTTCGGTAATTGGTGTGTTTGCATCGTTTGTTTTCAAATGGATTTTTACTTCGCTTTGTCCTTCTGGTAGTAATGAACGATTGCAGGTAAATGTTATACCTTCGGTCATATAATAAGGCAGAAGCGTTCCGTTTTTTTGCGAAATGCTTAACCATTCGGGTAAGTCTTCAAATGACCAAATCAAAATACCATTTCCATCGTTACCAATGGAAATACTTTGGGTTGTTTCTGTTCTTCCGAAATCAATGCCTGTTAAATTCATATAGAGATACAACTGTGGCGTACCTAAATTGACGGTAACGTTAATCGTTACTTCCGGCTTGTCCTTGTCATTGGTTTTCAGAATGATAGTACCTTTCAAGTCATTCGAAAGTATGGCATTACTGGTAAATATTAAAGGAATATTATACGAGTTTCCCTGAGGAATAATGACACTCGAAGAATTGAAATTGGTACTGTCCACCGTAAGCCATTCCGGCATACTTACGATATTCCAAAGCAAAATGCCTTCGCCCGTGTTTTGAATAGTCAAGGATGAATTGTAATTGTAGTCTATTGTAAGTGACGTATTTACATTTATTTTCGGATTTCCTTCAGACACATACATTACCGGCACGTAACAGGTTTTTCCGTTAACGGAAATTTGGACATTGTCGAGATAAAGACCGGTTTTTTCAAATTGAGGATTTACTTTTGCCTTACAGCGGATGGTTCCCACGCTTTGCTGATTCTGCGAAGCATCACCGGCTTGCATTGCCGTAAGTTTTCCTGTTTTGGTTTCCACTTCAAGCCAATCAGGCGCTCGTTCTACAGTAAAATCTGCATTACCTGCATTCAGGCAGTAAAATTGGTAATCGTCGGTATCCCACGAAGGTGAAATGATGATTTGAGAATCGCCGGAAAGAATATCTTTCTGCTCCATATTATCATTCAAAAAATTGTTGCTGCAAGAAAAAACTGCAAACAAGAAGAATGAAACGCTTATATATAAAAAACTCTTTTTCATAATTTCTGGATATTATAATTGAAAACGGAGAACCAATGAATAATCAATGTGCGACAGATTGAGAGAATTTTGCAGTTTTTCACCCGTATATTTTCCCGAATCTCCGGACGAGTTTTTATATTCAACGTTTGCTTTCGACAAACTGCCGTATAGAAAACTTCCACCAATGCCTATCGACAAATAAGGCAATATTTTGTATTCTGCCGAAATGCTGATTGTTGCGCCGAAAGTTTTGCCTGTTTCCAGAATGTTTGAATTAACATATTGAAAATGAGAATAAGATGGCTGCACATAGGAATAATCAGGTATAAAAGTTTTGATTTGGTCCTCGTTCCGGTAAAGCAAAAGTCCGCCACCCAAAGTTTGGTTCAAACTGAATTTACGGTTATTGTCCAAAAATTCCCTGAAAACAACCGATAATCCGGCGTAGTTAATATATTGACGTTCACGAATATCTGAGGCTGTATATACAGGAAAAGTACTAATCATTACCGGATCATTGTTTTTTATACTTGAAGTAAAAAACGAATACTGAGCGCCAAATCCGATATTGTTAGTAATCAAATAATGCGCGCTTGCATTCAGCACAAAACCATTATTAAAACCTTTGTAACTGCCGGCTTCTTCTTCTGCCACATTTTCAAGCAACCATGGCATGTGTCCGCCGCCAACAGACAAGATTAACAACCAAGGGTGTTCAGGAGTTCGTGAAATATATATATCATTGGATGATTGCACAACCGGTGAACGGAAATATTCGGCAACCTCATCAAGCAGAATGATTTTCCCTGAAATCTGTTTTTTGCCTGTTTGCTGTTCATAAATAATATGATTGCCGGATATCGAAACGATTCGGCACAAAATCGTATCGCCGCTTGTCATAATAATTTTATCCTGAGCTGACAAAGTTTGCCACACAAACAAAACGAAGAAAAAAAGAAGAAGTTTTTTCATGATGAATAAGTGTTTTTTTAGGGGCAAATTTACATAATTATTAGATAATTATGAACAAAACAGACAAAATATTTTATTATAATTTATTAAAACGACTGCATCTCACACAACCGGCTATAATAACCATCCTTAGCCAATAATTCCAAGTGCGTTCCCCGCTCTACAATTTCACCTTCGTGCATCACGCATATTAAATCTGCATTTTTAATTGTAGAAAGCCGGTGCGCAATGACCAAAGTCGTCCGGTTTTGCATAAGTCGATCCAAAGCATCCTGCACCAATCGCTCGGATTCCGTATCCAATGCCGATGTAGCTTCATCCAAAATCAGCAAGGGCGGATTCTTCAATACGGCGCGGGCGATACTGATTCGTTGCCGTTGTCCGCCGGACAGTTTACATCCCCGGTCGCCGATATTTGTTTGATAGCCTTCGGACGAAACAATAATAAATTCGTGGGCATTGGCAATTTTTGCAGCTTCTTCCACCTGTGCTTGCGTCGCATTCTCTACGCCGAAAGCTATATTGTTAAAAAACGTATCGTTAAACAGAATCGCTTCTTGGTTCACAATTCCCATTAATTGACGGATATCATGCACTTTGGCATCCCTGATATCCGTTCCGTCAATCCGGATACTTCCTTTATGAATATCATAAAACCGAGGTAACAAATCTGCCAAAGTGGATTTCCCCGAACCCGACTGACCGACCAAGGCAATGGTTTTCCCTTTGGGAATCGTCAGACTTACACCTTTTATCACCCAATTCTCACGGTATTTAAACCAAACCTCTTTGTATTCGATTTCGGCATTTAAAGTAACCGGTTGAGGATGCGCCGGATCCAAAATATTCGATTCGGCATTCAGGATTTTATCGACTCTTTCCAAAGACGCCAAGCCTTTTTGAATGGAATATACTGATTTGGACAAATCTTTTGCCGGATTAATCAGCATGTAAAAAAACGTCAGGAAAACGATGAACGAAGCGCCATCAATTGAACTGTTTTCATGCAAGATTAGATTCCCCCCATACCATAGTACAATTGCAATGGTGACTGTGCCCAAAAATTCGCTCATCGGATGCGCTAATTGTTGCCGGTTGAAAATCCAAGTGGTCGTTTTCTTAAAAACTTCATTGGTGGCACGAAAACGTTCCGAAACTTTCTTTTCCGCATTAAAAGCCTTTATAATTCGCAGCCCGCTCAAAGTTTCTTCAATCAGCGACATCAAAAAACCCCATTGCTGCTGTCCGAGAAATGAAGTTTTTTTGAGATTTTTTCCTATTACTCCCATAAGGTAACCGACTGCCGGAAGCAGAATAACCACAAAGATAGTAAGTTGCCAACTGAGCACCAACATCCCAAACAGGTATATGATTATCAAAATGGGATTCTTAAAAATCATGTCCAACGAACTCATCACCGAAGCTTCTATTTCATTCACGTCTCCGGAAACACGAGCCAGAATATCGCCTTTTCTTTCTTCGGAGAAAAATGAAAGCGGTAAGGAAAGAATTTTATCATTAATCTGATTTCGAATATCGCGGACAACTCCGGTACGAATAGGCACCATAAAAAAAAGCGCAAAATACATCGTCGCCGTACGCAAAACGGTAAAAAAAATCAAATACAAGGCGAAAATAAACAAAGCGGTTGTCGGCTCGTAATGATTGATGTTTTGAGAAATGTACCAGAAAAAATCATTTTTAAGAATATCCCCTGCATGCCGCCAAGAATCGAAAGAAAAGAAGTCGAAAGGAATGTATTTATAAGCTTCTTGGTTGATTTTAAAAATCAACTCTAAAATGGGTTTGATAAACGCAAATGTAAGCAAACTAAACAAAGCGGATAATATATTCAGAACGATACTCATCCCCAAAAAATGTTTATAAGGAGGAATAAAACGTTTAAACAGAAGTAAAAAATCTTTCATCTTTAATAATAATGTTGTCCCGTCATTGCGAGCCGCTTGCGGAGAAGCAATCCGGTCTTTTTTTGGATTGCTTCGGGCTTCGCCCTCGCAATGACGTTGTAGAAATGTAAAAAACGGCGCAAGTTACGCAATAATTCCGAAATTTGCAATTCTGTTAAAATACTGTAAAACTTAACCCACAATTAAACTTACTTTGTAAAAACACGTCTTAAACGTAATTATGTTTGTATAAATTCAGTTTTTAATATGAAAAGTTTAGGATATATTTTCATTCTCTTATTTTTTTGTTCATTACCGGTTTTTTCTCAAAAAAATTTTTCCATGTCAGGCACACTAATTGATAAATCTAATAATAATGAGCCTTTAGACGCTGCCAGTGTAGAATTGCTGATGCAAAAAGACAGCGCTTACGTTTCAGGAGGCATAACTGATAAAAACGGGATATTTATTTTCAAAAACCTTGCACCGAACAGTTATATCCTAAAAGCTACTTTCGTTGGTTATTTGACTGTATTTAAGAATGTTAAACTTACAGGAGATAAACCTTCCACGAATTTGGGACAGATAGAAATGACGTCAAACGCGGTTCTTTTAAAAGAAGCCGTAGTAGAAGGCAAGAAACCGGAAATCGTTGTTAAAAACGATACGATAGAATACGACGCCGCTTCCTATAAAACGACCGAGAATGCAGTAGTAGAAGATTTATTGAAAAAACTTCCCGGCGTTGAAGTCGATAAAGAAGGAAAAATTACCGTAAACGGCAAGGAAGTCAAAAAATTCAAAGTTGACGGCAAAGATTTTTTTTCAGACGACCCGCAAGTTACTTCCAAAAACTTGCCGGCGGAAATGGTCGATAAACTGCAAGTGATTGATGAAAAGTCGGAAATGGCGCGGATGACTGGCTTTGACGACGGCGAAGAAACGACAATTATCAATCTTACCATACGTCCGGGCATGAAGAAAGGTACTATGGGTAATGCGCTGGCAGGAATCGGTTCGGACATCAACATCGACAAAGCTACGCGTTATCAGGGAGCCGCATTCCTGAATCAAATGAAGGACGAAACAAGATTTACGTTGATGTTAAATAGAAACAACAACAACAATATGGGAGCCGCCGATTTGGGCGCTGCCCGTTTCGGCGGAATGCGCATGAGGCGTGGCGGCAGCGGGGGTGGTGTTACTACATCAAGCACGCTAATGGCGAATATGAACAAGGAATTTTCGTCAACACTCAATTTAAACGGCGATTTTCGGATAATGGGAAACGACCGTATTACGGATAACAAAAGCGAAAGTGTTACCAACAGAAGCGGAAACAGCCGGCAGAAAGATTACACTTCATCGCAAAACAATTATATTTCAAACAGTTTTGCAGCAAATTTCACGCTCGAATGGAAGCCCGATACAATGAATACATTGACTTTCCGTCCCAGTTTCGGCTACAACAACAGCCACAGCAACGAAAACGGTACTTCCTCACGATACAAACTATTGGATAATGATGTTTTAGGCGATGCCATTTTTAATTCGAGTAACAACGCTTATTCCAAGGGACATGGTTATGATGTTAGCGCAAATCTTGTGTACGCCCACCGCTTCAGCAAACGAGGCCGAGTTCTCAGCGTCAATTTACAAGGTGGTTATAATGAAAGTACGTCTATGGAGATTTCGACAACCTTGTATGAAAAACCGACGCCTTTGTATCAAAATCTCAATCAACATATTGCAAATGATAACAGTTCGTCTAATTTTCGCGGGTCTGTTTCTTACGTCGAACCTTTGTGGAAAAATACTTTTCTACAAGCCTCGTATCAAGTTAGTAACAACGATACCAAATCTATCAACAGTACATACGACATAAGCAGTGTGACAACGGCAAGCCGTGTTGACACACTTAGCCGTTCTACTGTTCGTAATTCTCTTTCACAACGTGCCGGGTTGAGTTTAAAATTTGTTCGTCCGAAGTACAATTATACCATTGGGTTTAATTACGACCCGCAACAGTCGGTAAATAAAACCCTTCAACCTTCAGAGCGGCTTGATAATATACCTTATACTGAAGGAGACCGCCTACCTAATATCATAGGCGATTCATTATTTTCAAGGATTCCTCAATCTACAAAAAACTTTTCACCGACTATAGATGCTGTATATAATTTCGCACAACGTTCCAATTTACGAATCAATTACGATGGTCAGACCACGCAACCTTCGGCAAGACAGTTGCAAGACTATATCGATAAGAGTAATCCTACAAGTTGGACACAGGGAAACCCCAATTTAAAGTCAGGATATGTAAATAATTTACGTGTACGTTTTCAAAAATACGTTCCAGCAACGCAATTAATGTATAATTTTGAATTTGGCGGACAATTTTCCCTCAATGACATTGCTTCAACTACCATCTGGCAAGGCGATACCATCCGCATTAACACATACGACAATATCAACGGAAACTGGAACGTCAATTTTGGGGGAATGTTTAATACGCCTTTGAGAAATAAAAAATTTTCGATCGGAAACTATGTCAATCTGAGGGCAAACAACCAAAATAGTTTTATATCGGATATAACGGGCGTTCTTAAAAACACGATGAAAACATATTCGATCAATGATCAGGCCAACATCAATTATCGTTCAGATTTGTTCGATGTGGGATTGAATTTATCAACCGGTTACACACATATTGCGTCAACTATCCGAAAAACAGATAATCAGGAAACGCTGAATCTTGGCATCGGAGCGAATACGGCTTGGTATTTACCTCACAATTGGACGATAGAAAGCGATATCAACTATACAAAAAGAAGCGGTACATTTACCAATTATAATATTCCCGAAACGATGTGGAATGCAGCCGTTACCAAGCAACTATTTAACAAACGTTATGGCACCGGTTCCCTGAAACTTCAGATATACGATATTCTGCAAAACCGGAGCAGTATTTCAGCTTATACAACCACCAACGGTTACAGTATTTCGCAAATCAATGTGATTCCGAGTTATTTTATTTGTAGCTTTATTTATAAATTTTCGGCATTTCCGAAAGGAAGTTCAGCTACAGAAAGCGTTATCAGTGGGCAAGAAAGATGGCGTGATGGCGGCGGCAGACCTGATGGCGGTGGCGGCGGCAGACCTGATGGCGGTGGCGGCGGTGGTGGCGGCAGACCTGGCGGCGGACCCCCTCCATTCTAAAATTTATAATGTACTGTAAAACAGGTCAGTTTTAGCGGATGTGCGTATCAGATGTTCCATGCAGAAGTTTTCGATAGATGCAATCTTTATTTTTACATATTTGGCAAGCATAAGCCCTTTTTTTTAGGTTCCGCCCGATGCCGATGATTCCGCTAACGGATTTGATGGGCAGCATCAAGCAGGATTCCGTCAAGGAAACCTTCACAGGTATGTTGCCCATAGCGCCAAACAATTCCCGTTGCCCGGATACCGGCCAGTTGCAATATCCGGGACTGTAACGGTTGGTAATGCCCAATCCTTCCGCTTTCATTTCCTCCTCTAATTTTGCCTGAATGTTATCCATCGCATTTTCGACCGTTAAAGAACCGATTATGTCAGCGATATAAGCCTCGAGATAATCGCCGGCCTGATTGTAACGGCCCGACAGGTCTGTAAATATCGCTCCGGCTGTGCAGGTGAAAAGCGCCAGATATTCGGCGCCTTTCATGTAGGCGTCGATTTGAGAGCCAATTTCCAAATGAACTTCGTCCGCTTTCCGCAGAATAAAACCTCCGTTTATATCGTTGTTATTTTCCAACAAAAACATGATTTCCCCCATAGCCTTGTTTACCGGATAGCTGGCATCGGAATTTTCCGATTTCAGGAGTATATGTATGTCTTTGAAACCGGGTTTTACTTCTTCAAAAGCAAAATGAAAATTATAAAACGTATCTATCTGCATTTCAAAGTATTAAGCTACTAAAGAAGCTAACCATTTCACACCTTCCTGTGGATCCCTGGCGTAAGCATCTGCACCTATACTTTGGGCAAATTCGGACGACAAGGGAGAACCGCCCACAATAATTTTTGTAGTTGGGAAAATTTCTTTAACCGCTTTTACTACCGGCGCCATATTATTCATTGTAGTGGTCAATAAAGCCGAAATGCCGACAACGGCGCCGGGATGTTGTTGCACGGCATTAACGAACTTTTCCGTCTTTACATTAACGCCAAGGTCTATGACTTCCCAACCTGCTCCTTCGATTATCATGGAAACCAGATTTTTACCAATATCGTGTAAATCGCCGAAAACAGTGCCGACAATGAAAGCGCCTTTCCGCTTGACTTCTCCTGTTTTGAAATAAGGCTTCAGGTGATGCATGGAAGCGCTCATCGCTTTTGCAGAAATCAGCATTTCCGGAACAAAAATCTTATGTTCCGAGAATTTCTGTCCAATCCTGTTCATAGCAGGGATTAACGCTTGATTCAAAATATCGTTCGGCGAAACGCCCTCTTTCAGCGCTTCCTGCGTATATTCATCCGCTCCCGGCTGATCTTTCATTTGGAGAGGAAAAGGAGATGCCAGATTTACTTTACCTGCTTCAACACACTCTGCGATTTTTTCTAAAATTGCATTCATTTTTATTCTTTTTATGTAAAACCTTTTTTTACTTATTATTTGAGTTTTCTTCGTCATTGCGAGGGCAAAGCCCGAAGCAATCCATTCTTTTATTTTTATGGATTGCTTCGTCGTTCCTCCTCGCAATGACGGGAGCTCGTCATTGCGAGCCGCTTGCGGCGAAGCAATCTATTTTTTTATCTTTTCTGGATTGCTTCGGACTCCGTCCTCGCAATGACGGCTTTGATAGCCGCAATATGCGCCGGCGTCGTCCCGCAACACCCGCCGATAATCCCTGCACCCGCCCGGATAATGTCAGGAATAAGTATTGCCATATATTCCGGAGTTTCGGGATAACGAATTTCTCCGTTTTCAATCAAGGGCAAACCTGCATTTGCATGAACCAAAATCGGAATATCCGGAACGGCTTCCCGCATCTGCGTCACAATATCCACCATATTTTTCAATCCGTTTCCACAATTCGTACCGATGATGTCGGCGCCGGCTTCTGCACAAGCGGTAGCTGCTTCGGCGGGAGAAACGCCCATCATGGTGTGGTATTCGCTTTTGCCGGTAGCGTCGAAAGTAAAGGTACAAATGACTTCCAATCTTGTGTTTTCTTTCGTTGCGCGAATAGCTGCCAGAGCCTCGTCCAAATCGCTCATCGTTTCGATACAAACAGCATCTGCGCCTCCTTTTTCAAGCGCAACAACCTGCATTTTAAACGCGTCGTAGAGTTCCTCTTCCGTCACATCGCCCACGACAAGCATTTTTCCGGTAGGACCTACCGAACCGATTACCCAATGGTTGTCGCCTGCAACTTCTCTCGATAAGCGAGCGGCTGCTTCATTGATTTCCGAAACCTGTCCTTCCAACCCGAAATGTTCAAGTTTAAAACAGGTTCCACCAAAACTGTTGGTTTCAATCATATCGGCGCCTGCGTCGATGTAGCTCCTGGCGATTTCACATACGGCATCCGGATGAGTTAAATTCCAAAGTTCGGGACATTCGCCGGCCCGTAAACCTTTTTGCTGGAGGAAAGTTCCCCAAGCTCCGTCGGAAACGAGGATTTTTCCGGATTTTACTGCTGTTGTAATAGATGTTTTCATGTTTCAGACTCCTTTGATTGCTTGTAAAAGCGCGCGTATATTTTCCGTCGAAACGCCCGGAGGCATCCCGCCGGCACAGGAAAGGACAAAATGAGAACGGTCATTCAACTCATGGAGCAAGGCCGATGTTGCCTGTCTGACTTGTTCCGGAGTAGCGGCTGCCAAAACGTCACGCGGCGGAATGCTTCCCAAAACAGTAAGCCGGTTGCCGGTGGCTTCTTTGATTTCGTTGACGGTCATCTGAATACCGGGATTGAACAAATTAACGCCCATATCCGGATAATGCTTTACCGAAATCGTAAAATCGGCATCGTTATGAAAAAACTTCACTTTAGAAGGCGCAGCATCATAAATCTCTTTGATATAGGAAAATCCGAAAGTCAGAAAATCTTCTTCGCCGACAAATCCTACGATATCGTCAAGCATCATAATTCCGTCGATAGAAGGGAAAGTTTGACGTTGCAACTCGTGCCACTGTTTCAGAAAATCGGTAATAATACGCATCAAGCGGTGTACTCTGTCGGGCTCCATCACGATGGCCATCATCAGTTCTGTAGCGCCCATCAGGAATGAAGCAATATTCAAAGGACCACGCGACACGGAAAACCGGATGCGGTGACCTGCCGACTCAATTGCAGGTTGCGCCTTTACCAAACGATTGAGCATGAAAGGAAGCAAACCATCGGTGCTGGGATTCGGCATATTCAACTCATCAATATCTTCCGGATTTTTGATAACTTTATCGGCAAAAGGAAATTCATTTTTCCAAAAAATACTTTTTGCGCCGAAAGCCGAAGGTTCGGTACACATTCCATACTCGCTCCAAAATCCGGGAAGAAACATGACTTCGGGAAAAGTTTCAATAGCGGCAAGATTGGCTTTGAGCCACAATTCATCGTTTGAAAAATAATCCAGAAGAGAAATCCCATACCAGTTGGGCAACCATGGGCAGTCTATAATAAAGCCCACCGGTACATTGGGTTGCGGATTGCCGTTTATCACCAAAACAAGGCTATTCCATTGTGAATCTGTCATAATATATCTTTTTTTAGTTACTTATTTAATGCAAATGTAATAATTTTTATTTATAAAAAAATGGATAATGAATAGATATCACTAACTTTGCACCTTTAGCTTAATACTGATAATAATACAAAAAATTATGTTACAAATCGGAGATAAACTACCGCTCGTTTCGCTGGAAGACCAACAAGGAAACCCATTCAACACACGGCAAATCATCGGGAAAAAGACGATTCTTTATTTTTACCCGAAAGACAACACATCAGGCTGTACGGCGGAAGCTTGCAGCTTAAATGCGGATTTTGACAAATGGATGAAAGCAGGATATCAAATTGTGGGCGTAAGTCCCGACTCTGCTACTTCACACCGGAAGTTCATTGCAAAATACAATTTGCAGTTTACCCTAT
>Ga0209629_10003708_pt1 | contig 11066 bp, 9 predicted proteins | sample TergutCu122P5_FD_187286 | JGI IMG/M metagenome (GOLD analysis project Ga0209629, IMG submission 187286) | Cubitermes ugandensis P5 segment gut microbial communities from Kakamega Forest, Kenya - Cu122 P5 (SPAdes) (version 2) | ecosystem: Host-associated > Arthropoda: Insects > Digestive system >...
GTACAGTACCTTTTATTGGTCTCCCTGTACAGTACCTTTTATTGGTCTCCCTGTACAGTACCTTTTATTGGTCTCCCTGTACAGTACCTTTTATCGGTCTCCCTGTACAGTACCCTTTATCGGTCTCTCTGTACAGTACTTTTATCGGTCTCCCTGTACAGTACCTTTTATCGGTCTCCCTGTACAGTACATTTTATTGTTCTCCCTGTACAGTATCTTTTATTGGTCTCCCTGTACAGTACCTTTTATTGGTCTCCCTGTACAGTACATTTTATCGGTCTCCCTGTACAGTACCTTTTATAGGTCTCCCTGTACAGTACCTTTTATTCTTGTCCGATTTTAATGAAATTTGAATTTTTTGACAGATTTTCGAAAGATCCTCAAACAAAAAACTTCTTGAAATTCCGCTCAGTTGCAGCCGAGTTATTCCATGTGGATGGACAGACAGACATGAAGCTAATAGGCTATTTGCAAATTTTTGTAAACCTTTTCAAAATATATTAGATCTTCCTGTTCCCTGTGCACACTGGCACAGTAAATATAGCTTACATAATATAAAATCACAATCATAATTACGAAGGAAACAAAAATACCTGACAATGTTGTGTTAAATTTTAATGTGCTATTAATTTCCACTATCTTGAAAAGATAAGAGTGTAATATTAAAATGAATCCTAAATAAACCTGTGTGAATGTGTGAACTCGGATTATAATCGTCTTCAGGATATTAGTCGTGTGTGTTCCATAAAATTTGGAGTGTTCCTTGGTTAACTGACGGAACGCCGGTTCATCAAAAATAGCATTTAAAAGCGTGGAGTTATGCACGTCGTCTGTGTACAAACGGGAAACAATCATAAAAATATTTACCGCCTAAGATATTGTAATTTCAGGCTTCTGCTGCAAAGTAGATGGGATCTGCTGTCTTCAGGGTTATTACACAGCGTATAGTAGTAATTCGTTACCGATGTATCGGGCCAACATATCGGATCCGTCTTGAATGTGAGAGCGATAGGTTGGCTCGAAACGTCTGTAAGGAACTGCCAATATGCGCTGCGTAATAACCCAGAAGAGCGCAGCTCTCCATTACCTGTCTAGCCATTTTGTCATGTATAGATTCCTGCTCGAAATCAATGAAGGGAAATATTTGGTGCCTAATACGAAAGGTAAAACTCTCAAGTACCTGGACTTGTTTTCACACTCCTGTCCGATAAGTTGCGTGTTATCTGTCATCGTTTATCTTAATTTATATTATCCAGACTGTGATTGACAGGTATGCCATTTGGCCATCTACATTTCGCATTTCTGATAATTCAGTGCTCATAATCACGCCTGGTTTAACACCTCACCTCCCACCCCCCACCCAGGTTATCTGCAGGTGTATTATGTATGGCCACATAGCTGTATACGAACTTTCGGTTAAAAACACCGAAATTAGCAGCTCTATTCGCATATGATTAGCGAGAAAGTAATATGTCTTAAATTAGGTACGTAATTAGGAACTAAAAGATTTCGTATTTCATTATCAGTATCACCTGTACATCAAGCATTCTCTTCACCTGGGACATTCCACGGAACGCCACTCATTCATGGCTGTGAGGAAGGAGTGTGTGAAGATACCAGAGGATTATAATGCCAGACGAAAGGAAAGGGATTGAGACATTGTGATGAGGTATAATACACTTATTTTACATTAAAAACTTGCACTTATTTTGTGCAGGAATTATTGGTAGTTGTTCGAGATTTGTTAGTTATTTATCAGTTGTGTATCTACACATAATTCTTTTTGTTCAGCAAGAAGAAGGCAACGTGTGTAGCCGCAATACTTTAGCCATAAGTTTGTATGTCATGTTGAAGGATTATTGTTGGTTTAATTAAATGTTACATAATTGTCACAGGGTTTTAATGACATTGTAACATTTTTTTTTAAAGACTTATGTTTAGGTAAATTTTAATCACGAAAACATCTTCTTTAACGTTCAAACAAGCTGGTGAGTTTCAAACAATATAAAATGGAGATTATAGATAACTACATTTATTGGCTGAATGGAACAGATCGGAGAATATCGAAAGTTCTTAAAGATAAATGCAGATAAGATAGGTCGTGTGTTACAGTAAACTGCTGGGGAAAAGTTAGGCATCCAAATGAGAAATTTATTTTAGAGTAACTGAAAGTACTGTGGTATGTAGATGGCTCTGTAGCGCAGCGAACAGAATCAAGACTGCTGATAAAAACTGAGCTCAGCGTGATCAAGAAATAACACCACATGCAAGTCACCTGATCATAGGAGTTGGAACGGAGACACCTAAGTTCGAGATATGTAATATTGTGAAAGCGGTGTTGCTGAAGAATCTGACTTTGTGTGATGTGACGCCTTATAGCTGTGTGTGTAGTGCTCGCAATTTTGATGGGCCTTAGTGCCTTCATTCCCCACTTTGACTGCAATAACCTGAGCAGAAGAGGTACAATGGTATGACCCTTGAAAAATCAGCCACCACTCACACACAACAGAGCCATCTATCACAGTACACTGGAGTCGTCCGTACAAAGGTCACTTTTTGTTGTATTCTTGCGTGTTATGAGTGAACTCTGATTACGAATGATCACTTCTCATAAACAGCTGACGCAAGATTTGCCGCTTGCATATTGTTATATGTGTCTCCTATTTGGATACGTACGGAATGAACTACATCAGTACATGTATGTAAAGTTATTTCTGAACAGCTGAAATTCGCTCACCTTCCAAGGAGCACCTTGTATTAACACTGAAGGTGGATTAATAAGTCGACATACCGTTGCCAATTGATCCTATTCTGAGCCACGTTAACCAAGTTCACATTGCCCTCACACACTGTATGTTTAGGATTCATCGCAATTTTGCCTTCTTATTCACGTTTTCATAGGGGAAATTCAGACCATATCAATAATGATATTAAATTCGTAACTAGATTTGTCCTCTTTTCCTTATATTAACTCGAATTTTCAAACAATTGTCAGGTCAAATTTAATTAAAATCCTTCCAATGGGATCCAAGTTGTTCCATGTGGAGGAACAGACTTGACGAAGGTAACAGTCATTTGTCGCAAATCTGATGATGCCTATAAGAGCAGACCCCATAAATTACGTTATTAAAAAAAATGTGCTAAGTTAAATATTTCCATCTGGAAGGCATATGTTATTTTCGTAAAGCACGGTGTAATATAAGTAGGATTTTTTTTAACTCTTGCATCTGTTATTGTGGGAGCTTGCAATAGTAAGAAATTGGGAAGTGTAGTCCTTCGTTACATTCATCCTGTGATAAATATTCCCAATTTACCACCGAGCTGCGCGCGGAAAAGCGCGGAGAACTTTCATGCAAACCTTCTCTGAGTGTTGTTCGACGGTAACCAAAATTTTTAATTACGATACGTTTTGGTAGGACTGGTTCAGTTAATTTGTGTGACAGACATAGTACTGTAGTATTGTTTGCAACAATTCATTGCCGAGGGGTGGAAAAAAGTACGGAAGAAAATGACAAAAGATCATGTCGCGGCAAAAAGAAATGCGTACATAATTTTTATAAAATATTTGTTTGAATGAAGTCATTTGAAGGGCTGAGAGATTGCAATGCGAATTTAAAACGCAAGGTTGTTCTTGTCCGCGCTATGAAGACATGTAATGGGAGCAGACATACAGCAGTACTGAATGATAAACATGGCGCTATTTTGCGATTGGAATCGCGAATTATAAGATAGATCTTCAGAAGCCTATTGAGAGGTTGCGAACCCATTAAACCGGCTCAGAATTGCTTGTCCCACTATCATTATGCGTTGTGAAAGCGACAGTGCCTTTTTTCCAGCGGAAATTCGCAAGTTTCAAAATGTCCAACTGCTGATGACAACTTTTCACATTAAAGGTAACCACACAATAATCGTGACGTAGCAGCCGGGTAGCTTCCGTTATGTGACCTGATGTCACGTGATGTCCACATCGCGCATTCGTATTGCATACAATTTGGTTCCTGCTGCTGTCGACACTTGCTTATATGCTATCACTTCTCCCTGCTTGTCGCATTCTTTCTTTTAATGCCGTGGCAACATTGGAACCAGAACCGACACAACAAACAAACGAACATTTTGTGTAGGCATACATCGTCAGACATGTGTGTGGTTACTTTTAATCCGACATGTCTGTCTAGACTTCTAGCTATAAAAGGACTTCCTGTTCTCAGTCCGCTATTGTAAATGATTTTGAACGGTACATGATGTACCCTTCTGATGATGACTGGGATGAATTTTTGTTGATGGATTGAAACCTTCGCTTCAAATACGGGAACAGAAGAAGACGGTGGATGCATTAGTTTTGGGCATCAAGAACTGATGGAGTATATTTTCAACTGTGCCTTCTCATTTCGGATGGATCATTACATAATAGGTAAAACAGTGGATTAATTTAGTGATATTCTTTGGAGCTACTTGTCATCGAAGCACGTAACAAACCCGGACCATGACAGGGTTTTGTACATAGCTGTTAAGTATCCAGATTGATGCAATTTTTCTAATGTTATCGGGTAATAGTTGGCAGGCACATTCGCGTTAAATATCCTAAATAAGATGGATCACTGTTTTACAATTACAAACAATTTTCTTCTACAGTATTAAAATGTGTCGCAGATCCTGAAAGCAGATTCATTTTTATAGACGTAGGTGCTTATGATAAACAAATTGATGGTGGTACATTTTCTGATTCTACTTAATAACACTTCTTGGAAGACTTCGAATCTGCCTTACCAAAGCCTGCAAGATTTGAGGGAAGTGGAACAGAAATGCCTTTTTTCATCTTTGGGGATAAAGCCTATCCTCTCAAGACGTACCTAATTAAGCATTTCGCGACAAAGGATTTGTCATGTGAAGAACGTGTTTTTAATTGCGGGCTGTCACGAGCAAGAAATGTGTTGAGTGTACGTTTTTTATCCTAAGAGTAAAATGGCGATTGTTAAACAAAGCAATAGAAACGAAAGTCAATTAAGCTGAAAGAATAGTGAGGTGTATCTGTTTACTGCATGACATCATCATAGATCCTGAAGGAACAACACATGTTCCTTCTGTTCCAAGATAATTCACAAATTTCTGTATCCTCTCAGACCACACCATATATCAGCAGTAGATCACGCCGGTCGGTCCTCAAAAGCAGCAAATGATGTAATAAATGCTTTCAAAGCATATTTTCTCAACCCTACTGCGGCTGTAATTTCACAGAACAAGTAGGTATTTTGGGCTGAGTTTTCACTGCAGCACAACATTATGGAATGTTTGATTATGTATAAAGATATTCGTAACAGCAGTTACTATTCTGATATAAAATATACCAAAATTAAAGTTGTTTTATTGTATAAGTAAGTAGTAAAATATTTCATTATCGTTACTATGTCAGTACTTGCCTGTAACGTTTAATTTCCCTTCTATTTCATTCCAAAGTTTGGCCGGAGATCTATTTTTTGTTAATTTTTGCCTCCTTGGTCCCACAGAGGCCCCCTAAGTCTAACAATTCTATTAAAATCTCGAATCGTATGCAAACTGCAGCAGGTGTCTGCCCAAACTGTCGGCTCGAAAAAACCACTTTGTTGGTGCCAGACAATCAGTCGTGTTTGGGAGACAACAACCCATTCGGATCGGTTTCAGTGTACCGCTGACATAAACACTAATGTTGTTGATACCTACTTCCTTGTTTGTGGTCTGTCCAGACTGTTGTGTTGTGTCTGTTCTGGCTCGGATGTAGCCGCGGCCGTACTCCGCCTTCGTCTTTCTGACACTCATGCGCCATTTTGTCCCCCACCTCCAGCTTGCTTATCGTGACAGATAACAAACGATATCATCATAATCACCTCACACCCTGCGCTGTGCCCGATACCGATAGCTGTGTGCTGAACATCTAATTTCCTTCGTTGAAATCAACCAAACTGAAGAACAGTGTCTAAATCTGAATCATTTTTCCTATCTCTCAGGTAAATATTTGTTATTGAAGCAACTTACAGTTCTGGTTGTTAATCTATATGAAAGTAGTGTATAATTTACACTAACATAATTGGAACTGTAACGTGTTGGTACCAGTGGGCTTAAATTTCTTAACATGGAGTATTAGTGCTGCGCACAGAAAGGAGTGGAGAACTTTCATGTAAACTCTCTCTGACTGTTGTTCGAATGTAAACAAAGTTTTTAATTATGTTACGTTTTGGTAGGACTAGTTCAGTTAATTTCTGTGACAAACATAGTACTGTAGTTTTATTTGCAACAGTTCATTGCCAAGGCGTGCAAAAAGTACGGAAGAAAATGGCAGAAGTTCCTGTCGCGGGAAAAAATAAATGCGTACATAATTTTAATAAAATATTTTTTTTTGAATGGAGTAATTTGAAGGTCTGAGAGACTGTAATGCAACTTTAAAAGTTAAAGTTGTTCTTGTCCGGGCTAAGAAGACATCTAAGTGGAGTAGACATACAGCTGTACGTACTGATTAAACAGGGCGTTATTTTGCGATTGGAATGCGCGAATTATAAGACCGAGCTTCAGAAGCCGATTGAGACAGTGCAAGGCCATTAAACTGGCTCAGAATTGCTCGTCCCACTATCATTATGCGTTGTGAAAGAGACAGCGAATTTTATCCAAAGGAAATTCGCAAGATTCAAAATGTCCAACTGCTGATGACAATTTCTTCAGATACAAGGTAACTACACAATAATCGCAAAGTAGCAGCCGGGTAGCTTCCGTTAATGTGACCTGATATCACGTGATGTCCACATCGCGCATGCGTATTGCACACCATTAGGCTACTGCTGCTGTCGTCACTTGCTTATCTGCTGTCACTTCTCCTTGCATGTCGCATTCTTTCTTCTTAGGGCGTGGCTGTATTAGAGCCGGAACCGACACAACACAGCAAACCAACATTTGTCTGGTCATACATCTTCAGACATGTTTGTGGCTACTTTAAATCCGACATGTATGTCCAGACTTCTAGCTATAAAAGTTCTACCTGTTCTCAGTCTGGTTATTGTAAGTGATTTGAAAGGTACATGATGTACGCGTCTGATGATGACTGGGATGAATTTTTATTGATGGATTGAAAACTTTGCTTGAAGTACGGGAACAGAAGAAGACGGTGGTTGCATCAGCTTTGGGCTTCAAGAACTGATGGAGAATATTTTCAAATGTGCCTTCTCATTTCGGATGTTTCGTTACAGAATAGGGAAAACAGTGGATCAATTTAGTGATATTCTTTCGAGCTAGTTGTCATCGAAACACGTAACAGTCTCGGACCAAGACAGGTTTATATACATAGCTGTTAAGTTTCCAGATTGGTGGAATTTTCCCAATGCTGTCGGCTACGTAGATGGCAGGCACATTCGCATTAAATATCCTACAAAAGATGGATCACTGTTTTACAATTACAAACAATTTTCTTCTACTGTATTACAAGATGTCGCAGATCCTGAAAGCAGATACATTTTTACAGACGTAGGTGCATATGGTAAGCAAACTGATGGTTGTATATTTTCTGATTCTACTTTATAACGCTTCTTGGAAGACTTTGAATCTGCCTTACCAAAGCCTGAAACTTTTGAGGGAAGTGGAACAGAAATGCCTTTTATCATCCTTGGGGATAAAGTTTATCTTCTAACGACGTACCTAATTAAGCAATTCGCGACAAAGGATTTGTCATGTGAAGAACGTGTTTTTTATTGCGGGCTGTCATGAGCAAGAGATGTGTTGAGTGTGCTTTTGGTATCCTAAGAGTAAAATGGCGACTGTTAAACAAAGCAATAGAAACGAACGTCAAAAAAGCTGAAAGAATAGTGAGGTGTATCTGTTTACTGCATGACATCATCATAGATCCTGAAGGAACAACACATGATCCTTCTGTTCCTAGAAAATTCACAAATTCATGCAGCCTCTCAGATCACAACAAGTTTCAAAGGGAGATCATTCAGACGGTCCTCAAATGGAGCAACAGATGTAATAAATGCTTTCAAAGCTTACTTTAACGGCCCTACTGCAACTAAACCATCAGAGAACCAGTAGGTCTATTTGGACTGAGTTTTCACTGCAGCCCCACAATATGGATTATTTGATTATGTATAAAGTGTACGATAAGTAGATATTCGTAACAACAGTTAATATTCTGATCTAAAATGGAGCATAATTAAAGATATTGTATTATATAAGTAAGCAGTAACATATTTCATTACTGTTACTATTTCAGTATTTACTTGCAACTTTTAATTTCTCTTCTATTTCATTCGAACATTTTGGCCTGCGATCCCTTTTGTGGTAATTTTTGTCTCTTTTGTCCCACAGAGTCCCCCTATCTCTAACAAGTTCTACAAGATACGTTTTGTCCATTGCAAAAACACTCGAATCCTATGCAAACTGCAGCAGGTGTCTGGGCAAAATGTCGGCTCGAAACAAACCCACTTTGTTGGTGCCACACAGTCGGCCGTGGTTGGGAGACAACATTCCACTCGGATCGGTTTCAGTGTACCGCTGACATAAAAAGTAATGTGATTTGTATCTACTTCCTTGTTTGGAGTCTGTCCAGACTGTTGTGTTGTGTGGGTTCTGGCTCCGATGTAGCCGCGGCCGTACTCAGCCTTCGTCTTTCTGACACGCATGCGCCATTTTGCTCCTTACCTCCGTCTTGCTTATCGTTACAGATAACAAACGATATCATCATAATCACCTCACACCCTGCGCTGTGTGTTGAACATCTAATTTCCTTCGTTGAAATCAACCAACCTGAACAGCACTGTCTAAATCTGAAGCAATTTTTGTAACGTACAGGTAAATATTTTTTATTGAAGTAACTTACAATTCTGGTTCTTAATCTATATGAAAATCGTGTATAATTTACACTGACATATATGGAAATGGAACGTGTTGGTACCAGTAGGCTTAAATTTGTTAATGTGGAGTATTGGTGCTGGATATGTTTGGATTAAATTGTTTCCGGTTTCACACAAAATCTGGGGAGATTGCAGTACTGAAATGCCATATAAAAGGAGCTCAATTAGTTGCACGTTTGTTGATTTGTGTATCACCCTCTTATTTTTATGCAATTCGAAGCATTCGCAGCACACTGCATTGTTTCTTCACATATCTTTCTGTATTAAGAAAAAATATATATTTGTAGGGCATATTTTGTATCCATTCCTTTTACTTCGACTGAGATCATCTCAAAATCATCATCTACCCATCACTCCGTAGAGGCAATGTTAGTTTTAACACAGAAAAATACTCCACCACCACGGGCAGACCTATCCCTTCTGAAAGTTGTAAAATCAGTATTGAAGACTTTAGCATTGATAATATCCTCCATTAGCCATGATTCCTTCCCTATAACAACATCGGGATTGTAGGTGTCAACTAGATTCCAGTGAGTTTTGTGTTGGGGCGTGAATGTTAGTTATGTTCCGATGTTTAAGTTAGGGCCAAAGGATTTAGTGGGAAAGATCTTTTGTTTATCATTAAGTTGATATTCAGTTGAGGATTCTTTGTGGATGTGATAACTTTCCATATTGTTTAAATGTGGGCTTTTTTTTTGATAATGTAATATTTGCATAATATTTTATAAGGTCCCAAAATTATGCATAAGTTCATTTAAATAATGGGCACATTTTGAGGAATTACAATTTTTTCTGAAGCATGCAAGTGTTCACTATAACTTTTGGAGAAGAACAGTCTGTTTGACCTATGTAAGGTTTACCACAGTCTGGACATATCAATTTATAAACTCAGGTAGTTGACAGGTTTTCTTTATTATGAGTTTTGGAAGAAACGTTTTCTAGGAAAATGTTATGAGTGCGATATGCTATTTTCATATTTGTGTGTTTAGATGTTTTAGTGATGTATGTGGTTACCTTGCCCTTGTAGGTAAATGTAGCGCATTTTGTTTGGGTATTTCTATTTGCGAGTTTCTTGTCTGGTTTTGTTTGGGTTTTGGAATTTTTCACGGTTGGAATTATTTTGTAGGTTGTTATAGATGATTTTTTTCCCGATTGTATTCTTCCTTTTGTAACTGGTATGTGTGAAGTCTATTATATAGTTATCTAATTGCAGCATACGTATGTTGATTGGGATGGTTGGAAGAGTAGGGAATTTTATTATTTGTAAACGTGGGTTTTCTGGAAGTGGTTATTTTTATATGGTGTGCAGTTTTTTGTATGGATATATCTAGATAGTGTATTGTATTGTTTTGTTCTCTTTCTACTGTGAACAGTAAGTTCGGGTGTATGGAGTTAAAATCTGTAAGGACGGCTTGTTAGCTTGTTTGGTTAGAATCAAAGATGAGGATGATATCGTCGACATAAAAGAAATAGTTTATGATCGTGTGTTATTTTGTTAGGTGTGCGATGTGTAAAGTTTCTATTCATTTTAAGAAGATTTCTGATAAAATATCAGAAGATAGAGCAGCCTGTTTAATGCTTCGTTTTGGATGATTATATTATTTATTTTGAAAATAATTTTGTTTTTTGATTGTGTCATACCAAGTTAATAGTGCTTGGTTTGTGTGAGAGTCTAGTAGACTAAATGTCGTGATACTGTTAAAATGTGTCTGGATATTATAATGGGGATATTCGAATACATATTAAGTATATCTATGGAGGCAAATTTTTATGTAGGGAATATAGGGGTTTCTTTTAATTGTATGAACTGTGTGGTATTCTTTATGTTGAATGTGAATGTTAGGGGAGTTAGTTGGTTGATTTTTTGTGTAAATAGTCTTGATAATTTAAAGGATGGGGCGTTTCGCTAATTTACATTAGGGCGGATGTGTTTGTTATGTTTGTGGACTTTTATGAGGCATTTTTTGGTAAGGGCAGAGGGGTATATGTTGAAGTATTCCCACCTGGAATCTTGTGGTATAAGTGTTATACAATGGTTTATTGTTTTTCTGATTTGATTTTGGAAAGTTTTTGTTGGGTCTGTATTGATGGTTTGGAAGTGATTTTCAGTTACGAAGTTTTGTATTTAATGTCGTAGTGTTGTGTAGGACGAATGACTATAGAATTTAATTTATCAACTTTTGCAATCTTAGCTTC
>Ga0209629_10003709_pt1 | contig 11064 bp, 9 predicted proteins | sample TergutCu122P5_FD_187286 | JGI IMG/M metagenome (GOLD analysis project Ga0209629, IMG submission 187286) | Cubitermes ugandensis P5 segment gut microbial communities from Kakamega Forest, Kenya - Cu122 P5 (SPAdes) (version 2) | ecosystem: Host-associated > Arthropoda: Insects > Digestive system >...
GCCCATTTTCTTTATGGAGAAGATCGATGGCGATTACAGAACTTGCCAAAGGGGTGTACTGGGTTGGCGCGATTGACTGGAGTATCCGCAACTTCCACGGCTATTCCACGAGTCAGGGCTCGACATACAATGCTTATCTGGTGGTCGATGAAAAAATAACCCTCATCGACTGCGTCAAAGAGCCATTTTTCGAGGAACAGGTCCAGCGTATCCGGGAAATCATCGATCCGGCCAAAATCGACTATCTCATCGTCAACCACGTCGAGATGGATCATTCCGGGGCCTTGCCGCAAATGATGGATCTGGTCAAACCGGAAAAGCTGTTCTGTTCGCCAATGGGCCAGAAGGCGATCATCGACCATTTTCACCGCGACGACTGGCCGTTCGCGGTGGTGAAAAGCGGCGAGCAATTATCTTTGGGCAAGCGCGCGGTGCAATTTCTTGAAACCCGGATGCTGCACTGGCCGGATTCGATGTTCACTTACCTGCCGGACGAAAAGATTCTCTTTTCCAGCGACGCCTTCGGCCAGCACTTCGCCTCCAGCGAGCGCTTCGACGACGAGGTCAACCTGCCGGTGGTCATGGAGCAGTGCGCCAAATACTACGCCAATATCCTCTATCCCTATTCGCCGCTGGTGCAGAAGCTGCTGCAAACCGTCGCCAGCCTGAAACTCGACATCAAAACCATCGCCCCCGATCATGGCGTTATCTGGCGCGATAAACCCAACACCATCGTCGAAGCCTACGATACCTGGAGTTCCGGCAAATGCGCCGATAAGGCGGTGGTCATCTTCAACACCATGTGGCATTCGACCGAGAAGATGGCCGAGGCGGTGATGTGGGGCCTGGCCGATGCCGGCGCGCAGGCGCTGCTCTTCGATCTCGACTCCAGCCACCGTAGCGACATCATGACCGAAATCCTGCGCGCCAAAGGGGTGGCGCTCGGCAGTTCGACCATCAACAACAATCTTTTGCCGGACATGGCCGGATTTGTCTCTTACATGAAGGGTTTGAAGCCTTTTGATAAAATCGGCGCCGCCTTCGGCTCGTTTGGCTGGAGCGGCGAGGCGGTCGGGCTGCTTACGGCGGTGATGACCGATCTGCGTTTCGCGCTGGTTGACGACGCGGCCATCAAGCATAAATACGTCCCGACGCGGCAAACGCTTGACCAGTGCGTTGCCCTGGGCAAGCGGCTCGGCGAGGCGATAAAGAAACACTGACGGTTTCCCGATACCTTGGATCACAGCCATGATATTTCCACATACCATTCTCGTTTCCGGCAAAGATTTTGCGGCATGTTGTCAGCAGGTGCGCGGCTTTTTGCAGGGAAACAAGGTTCTGGATTATGAGAGCCTGGAGTTTATCGAGGCGGAAAGCTGTTGTGGCACTGACCCAAACTTCTGCCGCCGTCTGAGCGCCTCCATCAAAAAGCATCAGCAAAATATCATCTTCCTGATCAACGAACTCAACCAGATGGGCTTTCATTCGGTGGATGATATCCAGAATATGGAGCAGGGTTATCCCAGCAAACTGCTCCATATTCTTGGCCACCTGACCGATGGCTATGTCTGCGTCGATTCCCGTTTTTACAACCTGATCGATCATGGCCATCAGGTGTCGTCGGCCACCGTCGCCAGCATCAAAAAAACGCCGAGTCAGTATTGGCTGATACGCCTCAACGGCCACCGGGCTTCCAACCTCGAGGCTTCCCTGAGCGAATGAGCCAGCCGGCCGCCCATCGACATCCCGGCGGCTTTTCTTCCATGGAAAATGATTATCAGGATGAGCCGCCGGAAGTTTTCCAGCGGCTGACAGCGGCTGACCATGCCCGTTTCCATGCCCTGGAAATGGCTGATTATGCCGAAGATCTCCCGTTCTACCGGCATTTTCTTGGGCAAAACGAGACGATTCTTGAGGCCGGCTGCGGCGACGGGCGGCTGGGACGGCGCCTGGCGGCCTTTGGGCACAAGGTGCTTGGCATAGACAATTCCCTGGTCATGCTGCGCCTGGCCGCGAGCCACCCAGCGCCTGGCTTTGCCGTCGCGGCCATGGATATGCGGCGGCTGGCCTTCAGTCGGCCTTTTTCGGCGGCCATTATCGCCCACAACACCCTGAATCTTTTGGCCGGGGAAGAAGAGGCCAGGCAAACGCTTGCCGCCTGCCACGCGGCGCTGCGGGAGGATGGCCGCTTGTTGCTGCATCTTTTCCTGCCGGAGCGGCCAGCGCCACCCGTAAGGCGTATGCAGTTCAAAATCATACCCTTGCCCGAGGGCGGCCGGTTGCTCAAAGAAATCATCCGCCATTATCCGCCGGGCGGCGAAACGGTGGTTCTGGCCGAACGCTATAAATACCGGCCAGGCGATGGCCTGGGCGCGCAAAATTACCGGCGGGAGATGACGCTGCTTGCCTGGCCGCCGGAGCGCTGGCGCCGTCTTTTTTGTGAAACGGGCTGGGGCATCCGTTTTTTTTCAAGCGATGCGCCGGAGCGCTTTCCTTTTGCCGCTGGCCGGGCGCTTCTGGCCGTTCTCGATAAAAAAAGCGGCATCGCTTCTTCTCGATAAAACGGCCCGGACAAATTCTGAGGCCGTGTCCCCCTTTGATTGCCGCTGGCGTTCACGGGCAAAATATTTTATGAATATGCGTCGGGCTTTCGCGGCGATGATCAAAGGCTTGCCGGCTTATCTCAAATCAGGAGTCATCATATGAAGCAACCCGTTCGCATTGCCATCACCGGCGCCGCCGGTCAGGTCAGTTATTCCCTTATCTTCCGCATCGCCGCCGGCGACATGCTGGGCGCCGACCAGCCGGTGATCCTGCATTTGCTTGAAATTCCGCAGGTTATGCAGGCGCTCGAAGGAGTGGCGATGGAACTCGGCGACAGCGCCTTTCCCCTGCTCGCTGGCGTCGTCACCACCGCTGACCCAAACATCGCCTTCAAAGACGCCGACTACGCCATTCTGGTCGGCGCCCGTCCGCGCGGGCCAGGCATGGAGCGCGCCCAGTTGTTGATGGCCAACGCCGCCATTTTCCAGGCCCAGGGTAAAGCTCTGAACGAACATGCCAGCCGCAATGTCAAAGTGGTGGTGGTCGGCAACCCGGTCAACACCAATGCCCTGATCGTTTTAAAAAGCGCCCCTGGCCTGAATCCGAAAAATATCACGTCCATGATGCGCCTCGACCACAATCGGGCGCTGTCGCTGCTGGCGGAAAAGACCGGCCGCCCCAGCAATCGTGTGGAAAAGATAGCCGTCTGGGGCAATCATTCGGCCACACAATATCCTGACATCAATTTTGCCACAATAGACGGTAAGGCGGCCAAGGAATTCGTCACGGAGGAATGGCGCGACGGCGTCTTCATCTCCAGCGTGCGGCAGCGCGGCGCCATGATCCTCAAGGCGCGCGGCGAATCGGGCGCCGCCTCGGCGGCGGCGGCGGCCATAGACCACATGCGCGACTGGGTGTTTGGCAGCAACGGGCGCTGGGTGTCGATGGGGGTGTACAGCAAGGGCAATTCTTATGGCATCAACGGTGATCTGATTTATGGCCTGCCGGTGGTGTGCCGTGATGGCGAATGGCGGGAGGTGACGGGCCTTGCCCAGAGCGATTTCAGCCGCCAGATGCTGAAAGCCAGCGAACAGGAGCTGCTCGGCGAACGCGAGGCGGTTGCCAGTATGCTGTGATGCTCACGCCCGCAAACCAAGGATTTCCGCCGTTCTTTGCAAGGTTTTTTGGGCGAGCGCCGGGTCATCGCTGAGTTTTGCCGTGCCGGTCGGCACCAGGCGGTCAAGGGCGGCCCGCCAGGGGCCGGCGCATTTTCCTGGGAATGCCTTGGCCAGAAGCTTGAGCATAATCGGCGCCGCCGTCGAAGCGCCGGGCGAAGCGCCCAAAAGACCGGCTAGCGAACCATCCGCCGAGCCAACGACTTCGGTGCCGAATTGCAAAACGCCGCCTTTGCCGCCTGGCCCGGCCTTGATTATCTGCACCCGCTGGCCCGCTGTAATCAGCTCCCAGTCGGCGTCTTGGGCCTGTGGGTAAAATTCCCGCAGGGCCGCCACCCGTTTGGCCTGGGTTTGCCGCAGTTCTCCAAAAAGATATTTAATCAGATCGCGATTTTTCAGCCCGGCCGACAGTATCGGCAGCAGGTTGCCGCTGTGGCAGGAGGCGGGCAGATCGAACCAGGCGCCGCTACGCAAAAATTTTGGCGACCAACCGGCGTATGGCCCAAACAGCAAATACCGCTCGCCGGCGATGTAGCGGGTGTCGAGATGCGGCACCGACATCGGCGGCGCGCCAAGGGCCGCCTGGCCATAGACTTTTGCCAGGTGCCTGGCGGCGATTTGCCGGTTTTTTGCCCGCAGAAACTGGCCGCTGATTGGGAAACCGGCATAGCTCCGCGCCTCCGGGATGCGGGATTTCTGCAAGAGCGGCAGCGTGCCGCCGCCGGCGCCCAGAAAAACGAAGCGGGCGGCGTGGTGGGCGCGCGAGCCGTCGGCCGCTTTCGTGGTAATCCGCCACCTCCCGTCAGGAAGGCGGCTGACGCCAACAATTTTCTGGCCGTAGCCGAGCCTGATGCCGCGCTTTTCAGCAAAGGACAGCAAACCTTCGGTCAGCGCGCCGAAATCAATGTCGACGCCATGCCGGCTGAAGGTGGCGGCGACCGGCTGTTTTGGGTCGCGGCCCTCGATCAGAAGCGGCGCCCAGTCCCTGATGACATTTGGCTCATCGCTGAATGCCATATCGGCGAAAAGGGGATGATCTTTCAGCGCCTGATAACGCCGGGCAAGGAAACGGGCGTGTTCGGGAGTCCGCACAAAACTCATATGCGGCACGCCACGGATGAAGCGGCTCGCTTGCAAATGGCCGTCTTCTGTCAAGGCGGCCCAAAATTGGCGCGAAATCTGGAAGCGTTCGTTGATATCCACCGCCTTGGCGATGCTGATTTGACCGTCCTCTTCCGGAGTATAGTTCAGCTCGCACAGGGCGGAATGGCCGGTGCCGGCGTTGTTCCACGGGTTTGAGCTTTCCAGGGCCGGCTTGGGCAATTTCTCGAAAACCCTCACCGTCCAATCCGGCTCAAGCAGGCTGATAAAGCTGGCGAGCGTGGCGCTCGTGATGCCGGCCCCCACGAGAATCACATCGCAATTGTTGTCCATTCTGGTCACAGCTTCCTCCTAAAACGGGGAAACGCGGGAGCTCCCCGGAAATCGTTTGTTGCGCTCTCTTGTCAATTGCAGAATTCGCTGGCCTCTTGCCCGCGCCGGGAGAAGACGGAAGGCGGGGGAAAAGCGAGGCGGGATTCCTCTCCTTGGGGAGGAGTGGCCGAGGGCCGGGGCGGCTGGGCCAGGAGAGGGCATTTCCTGGCTTTTGCTTAAGGCCGGCGCCGCGAGCATTCATAGAGCATTTTGCCCGTAAACGCCAGCGGGAAAACATGGTTAGCAGGCTTGCGGGATAATATTCGTAATCAGCCCGGCCAAGCGGCGGTGGCCGGCGGAAAAGGCGTAGGCGGCGAGTTCATCCAGCCGCGCCCAGTGGTAGGGCGGCGCGTCCGGCAAAATGGCGGCGTCGGGCGGCAAGCGGCAGAAATAACCGTCGAGCAACACGCGGTATTTGGTGTGGTGATGTTCGATGCGCGCGAGCTTTGTCCAGGGTGTGGCCGACCCGGCCAGGAACGGCAATTCCCGGCGCAACGCCGCGACCGCTTCGTCGCCCGCTTGCAGGATTAGGCCAGGGAATTCCCACAGACCGGCCCACATGCCTTTGGCCGGACGCTGGCGGATCAGGACGCGGCCGCAAACGACAAGGGCCACCGCCGCCATCGGCAAGTCGATTTTCGCCGTGGCCGGGCGCGGCGCGGGCCGCTTGGCCACCGTGTTTCGTCTCCAGGCCAGACAGAGTTCAGCCAGTGGGCACTCCTGGCAGCGCGGCTTTTTCGGCAAACAGACTAAAGCGCCCAGCTCCATCAGAGCCTGGTTGTAGTCCCGCGCCTGGCCGGTTGGTAAAAGCTCCGCCGCGATGCCTTCCACCAGCCGCCGCCCGGCCCCGTCATGCAGCGGCTGATCGAGGTCGAAAAGACGGGCGAAAAGACGGCTGACATTGGCATCGGCCACGGCGGCATCGCGGCCAAAGGCGATGCTGGCGATGGCGGCGGCGGTATAGCCGCCAATGCCTGGCAGTTGCCGCAATTCTTCGAGCCGTTCCGGCAAGAGGCCGCCATGTCGCTCCATGATTGCCGCCGCCGCCCGGCGCAGATTATCGAGCCGCGAATAATAACCCAAACCTTCCCAGTATTTGAGCAGCTCATCCCGTTCGGCCGCCGCCACCACCGCCACATCGGGAAAACGGGCGATCCAGCGGCGAAAGTATTCGACGGCGCGTCCCATCTGGGTTTGCTGGAGCATGACTTCAGAAATCCAGACGTGATACGGCTCATAATCCTTGCGCCAGGGCAACGGGCGGCGGTTGGCGGCAAACCAAGCAAGCAGCTTTTGGTGAAAATCGTGGCGCCAGGCGGCGTCTGGTGGGGCAAAGGCAGGAAAATCGGTCATCGGTGAACCGTAGGGGCACGGCGCGCCGTGCCCCTACAATATGGAAAACGCGACAGCGGCAAGGCCGCGCTCACATCTTTTTATACAGCGCCAAAGTCCTTTCCGGGGTCATGATCTTCTTCCAATCCGGGCCGAAGCAATTGGTCCATAAGGGGTCGAGGTTCAAGGCGGTTTTCACCATCTTGTCAAGCGTCGCCTGGTCCAGGTCTTTCGTCAGGTTGCGCGGCAGGCGGATGTCGTGGCGCTCCATCATCTTGCGGAATTCGGCGACGCCGGCCGGATACACATCGTCAAGGTAATCAAAGGCGATGCAGCAGCCGATGCCGTGATGAATCCCCAGCACATAGGACAAACCATACGACAGGGCATGGCAGGCGCCGACCTGGGAATAGGCGATGCTCATGCCGCCGAAATAGGAGGCCATCATCAGCCGGTCGTCGGCGTCGGCGTGATCTTCGAGGAAGACCTGGCGGCACAGATCCTGCGATTTTTCGCCGTAGGCCATGCTGAAGGCGTTGATGAATTTGCCGTTCAGCGACTCGACATCATGGATGTAGCAGTCCATGCCGGTGTAAAACCACTGGTCTTTCGGCACGCCGGCCAACAGTTCCGGGTCAAACAGAATTTGATCGAACAGGGTGTAGTCGCTGTTGATGCCGAGTTTTTTCTCCGGCCCGGTCAGGATGCAGGTGCGGGAGATTTCGGCGCCGGTTCCGGCCAAAGTTGGCACGGCGACATGGTAAACCGCTGGATTTTTGATCAAATCCCAACCTTGATAATCGGCCGATGAGCCGGGATTGGTGAGAAGCAGCGACACCGCCTTGGCGATATCCATGGCCGCGCCGCCGCCGATGCCGACAATGCCGGCCGGAAGCTGTGGCGCGTAGGCTTTGATTTTCGCCACCAGGGCGTCGATGTAGCTGGTTTTCGGCTCGTCATCGACATTGACCGGCAATAACATGTCACGCCCTTTCAAGGGAATCCGTTTTTCTAACGCCTTGCCGGCAAATACGTCATCCATGATGAAAACGATGTAGCTTTCCGGATTCGCCCGCCGGGCCGTGAGGATGTCATCCAGTTGATTGAATGAGCCACGGCCAAAAACGATTTTCGGGACTATGCTGAAATTTCTGTACATTGGAGCGCCTTTTCACAAAATAAATTGATGCCGCCTCCGAGCGCCAATTCGCCGGCAGCGCCAAACATTTCCTACCACAAAGAATGGGATAATTCAAGCCTGGTGGGCCAGGCGTTCTCCCAGTTGGACAGCCCGCTTACAATCTTCGGGAAAGACCGTTTCCCGCCGCGCCGCTTTTTGGGCCGGGTCCATATATTCCATGACCACCTTGTCATAGTTAGGGAACTGGTAGGTATCGAAGCAGCAAAAGGTTTCGCTTTCGATGCCGAAGGTTCGGGTCAAGGACGACGCGGTGGAGTTGAACATCGCCGGGTAACCCACGCTCTCGCAGAGTTCCTCGGGAACATTCATGGTGTAGATAACGGCGGTTTTAATCGCTCGCGGAAAGAGCGAACGCGGCGGCAGGCTGTAGACATGCGGCGCGAACAGCAGCCGCTCGAGGAAAGAACGCATCTCGCCGGTCATCTGCCCGAAGTAGATCGGCGATCCCAGGATGAGGGCATCGACTTTGGTCTCGATTTGTTCCAATACCGGTCGCAATTCGTCTTTCATGGCGCAGCGGCCATTACTTGCCCCGTCGATCAGCTTGCAGGCGAAACAACTGGTGCAGCCTTTGTAGGTGAGGTCATAGAGGTGGATCAACTCGGTGGATGCGCCCCGGGCGGCGGCGCCTTCGAGGGCTTTGCTCAACAGGGTGGCGGTGTTCCATTTTTTTCTCGGACTGCCGTTGATGGCTAGAACATGCATGGTGTTCTCCTTATTGTGTTGTGTCGCGCCGGACAAAGCAGGCTGGTTGTGTGACCGCATGACATTTGCAACCGTCCTTGCCATTATACCGTTTCCCTCTATAATCCGGGCGCGGGCAAGACGCTCATTTTCATTTTTCCCCCCATGTTTCACGTCATGCGCCATCCATCTCCCCACGGCCCCCGCGCCGCCGCCATCGCGACGCTGGCCCGCTTTTACCGCGATCCCGCGCCAATCCGGGATTTTGCCGGCGATCTCAGCGCCGCCGACTGCCGCCTGGCCATGAATATTGTCTACGGCGTGTTGCGGCAGCGGCAGTATTTGGCGGCGCTGACGGCCAGGCTGTGCCGTCATCCCGAAAACAAGCTCGACGCGACGCTGCGTCAGGCGCTGGCCGTTGGCTTGTACCAGCTTTTTTTTCTCGACCGCATCCCCCAGGCGGCGGCGGTGCATGAAACGGTGGCGGCGGCCAAACAGCTCGGCCTGCCGCCGCATCTGGCGGGCGTTTTGAACGGCAGCCTGCGCGGCGCCATCAGGCAACAAGGCTCCTTGCCGAGACCGGAAGATTTTTTAAATCATCCTGAATGGTTAACCGAGCGTTGGCAAGCGCGCTTCGGCGAGGCGGAAACGCGCCGCATCTGCGCCGCCAATAATCTGCCGCCGCCACTGGCGCTGCGGGTTAACAGCGGGCGCTGCGCGCGGGCCGAGCTGGAAAGTATGTTGAGCGCGGCCGGGATTGCGGCGCGGCCAGGACAGTATGCGGCAAAGGCCATTCTCCTGCCCGATTACCAGGGGGCCATCGCCAGTCTGCCGGGCTTTGCCGAAGGCTTGTTCCATGTGCAGGATGAGGCGGCGCAACTGGCTTGCGCCTTGCTGGGAGAAGGCGGGGAAGCGCTCGACATCCTCGATGCCTGCGCCGGACTGGGCGGCAAAACCGCGACGATTGCCCAACTGTGGCCGAACGCCCGCATCCAGGCCGTCGAACCAGATGCCAGGCGCGGGCAATTATTTGCCGCCAACAGCCGCCGCCTCGGTTTTCAGACCATGCTGTTCGCGGGCACGCTCGCCGACTATGTCGCCGTCAATACCACGCTTTTTGACCGCATCTTTGTCGATGCTCCCTGCTCCGGCACCGGCGTTTGCGGCCGGCATCCGGAGATTCGCTGGAGCCGCCGGGTAGAAGAATTGCCCCGCTACCAAGCCGAGCAACTGGCGTTGCTCGACCATGCCCACGCCCTGCTCAAACCAGGCGGACTGCTGGTTTACGCCACCTGTTCGCTCGAAGATGAGGAAAACGGCCAGGTTATCCGGCGGTTTCTTGAGGAAAAACCCGACATGATTATTGAAGATTGCCGCCAGGAGGGCAATCTCTTGCCGCCGGCGGCTGACGCTTTGCTTGTCGATGGTTTTTTACAGCCGCGCCCCTCGCAGGGGCTCGACGGTTTTTTCGCGGCACGGCTGCGGCGGCGATAAGAATAAAAATCAAGGCTGCCCAGCCGCCAGCGGATAATTTTTCGCCAGCCAGGCCAGTTCAGCATTGCGATTCTTCGTCAGGCTATCGAGACGGGCATTGAGCAGGCCGTTGAGAATTTCTTTGTAGAGCGGCCCCATCGAGTAGCCGAGGCGCATCAGGTCGTCGCCGTCAATTTCGCTCTTCAGGTGGCGCAGGTCGGTGACGTAGTTCGATACCGCTTTGTTCAGGATGCCGTTGCCATCCTGGTCAATGGCCATCAGATAGAGCAAGCCTTCGTTGCTCAGCTCTTTCAGAAGCCAGTATATTTCGCTGTTGCTGATGTCGTGGCGCGTTGCCAGCCGGCGCGCGATCTTGCCGGCCTGCTCTTTCTGCCGGATAAGCTGTTTGCCGATTTTCGGCGGCAGTTGAAAGCGCTTGCAGAAGTCGGTGAACTCGGGCAGCCAGCTTTCGGCCATCACCGCCAAAAACCAGACCATCCACGGCGTCATTTCTTCTTTCAGATAGAGCATACGGAACCAGGCGATGGCCAGCCGAGCCTGCTCCATCACCCGCATAAAGCGGCTGCCCTCGCCCATCTCTTTGAGAGACGGCGACAGCAACTGCAACAGGCCGAACTCGGCCAGGCGTTTGATGGCGGGAATGGGATTTTCTTCCGACAATATCCGCTGGATTTCCCGGAAAAAGCGCACATCGTCGCCTTTGCCGAACAGGCGTTCTTTCACGGCGCCGCGCATCAGGCGGGCGGTATGCGCGGAAATGGTGAAGCCGAGCTTTTGCTCAAAACGAATCGCCCGGAACATGCGGCTGGGATCATCGACAAAACTGACATTGTGCAACACCTTGATTTCCCGGCGCTTCAGATCGTTCTGGCAGTTGAAATAGTCGATCAATTCGCCGAAATGGCCGAGGTTCAGTTGTATGGCCATGGCGTTGATCGTGAAATCGCGGCGATAAAGATCGAGCTTGATCGAAGCCACCTCGACCATCGGCATGGCCGCCGGGCGTTCGTAGTATTCCAGGCGCGCCGTGGCGATATCGATCTGCTGGCCATCGGCGAAGATGACGTGAGCGGTGCCGAATTGCTCATGGATGCTGACCCGGCCATTCTTGCGGGCGGCCAGCTCCCGGGCAAAGGCAATGCCGTCGCCCTCGATGACGAC
>Ga0209629_10003710_pt1 | contig 11064 bp, 8 predicted proteins | sample TergutCu122P5_FD_187286 | JGI IMG/M metagenome (GOLD analysis project Ga0209629, IMG submission 187286) | Cubitermes ugandensis P5 segment gut microbial communities from Kakamega Forest, Kenya - Cu122 P5 (SPAdes) (version 2) | ecosystem: Host-associated > Arthropoda: Insects > Digestive system >...
GGACAGGGGCAGGTCCTGCATTCCCTACTAACTCACAGCATGTAGTGTTACTTTCGAGTGACGGGGCATGCTTTATTAATAAAGTAAAAAAAAAAAAAAAGCCTTTGTTTCAGACAGAATGGAAATGTCCCATAAGTGTGTGAACAGTGCGCATTACTTCTGTTATATATATGGAAAAATCACATTTGCTTTAAGGAAGCATGCTTTAAGCCCAGTGGTTAAACGATCCTACTTCCTGTACTTTGGTTGTACAGTGGGTGACCAGGACAAGAGCTGGGCTCTGCACGTGTGCTGCACGTCCTGTTCATCAAAGCTCATTGCTTGGATGAATAGCAAAGGATATTCCATGCCATTTTCAGTGCCCATGATATGGAGGGAGCCAATAAATCTCTTCACAGATTGCTACTTCTGTATGGTGGCACCTATTATAATGGAGATACCAAGAAGACAAAATGAACAGTGTGGTACCCAAATATACCATTGGCTATTCTTTCAGTGCCTCACTGCCTATTCCAAAATGCTGCCAACAGTTTTTCCCTAGACTGTGATGAGGAAGAGGAGAATACACCCAAAAAAACATGCCAGACATATACTTCAATAAATCCAGAATTTTTCCTGAATTTAATCTCTGCTGAATCACACAAGATCATGCGGAAACCTAGAACTGTTGAAGAATGAGCAGAAGTGCTGTCTTGAAGACTTCAACAGTGGAATCTTCTGGATGACACTGTGAAAGTGACAGCATTTTGCTCCTGCCAAAAAGGTTTTGAGCAGTTCTTCATAATAAAAAAGTGAACTCAGTGCTCGTGAATCATTGAGGGTCTGATGGTAACAATGAACATCAGGTACAATCTAGAAGAATAGTGACAATTTATACTGTTCTTTGCATAGCCTAAAAGCAATGTTGTTGCACAAGGAATGCATACTGTTTTCAAACCCTGTTGCCCATGCCATTCACAGAAAGGTACATGTGAAAACAGAAGCTTGTGGAGGACCTTATAAGTTCTTATAAGAAGATGAGCTGCAACATATCTCCAAAGACGCATTTCCTCCATTCACACTTGGATTCCTTTCCAGTTAAGTGTGGTGCCTAAAGTGGCAAACATAGTGAGCATTTTCACCAGGATATTTCGGCGATGGAGAACAGACACAAGGGCAAATGGAGTGCTGCCACGTTAGCTGAATACTGCTGGACGGTGAAGAGGGATGCTCTGGAAATTCAGTACAAGCGGCAAGTGAAAAGGCTCCTTGTTTAATTGTTGTAAGTTCATTGTTGTGTCTGCTTCCATACAACAGTATAATCAGTTTTTTAAACCAGAGCCAATCCACTGATTTAAATAGTAGTTTGATATTCTATATTGCAAATTCTACTAAGTAAACATATTTTTGTTTCCATAACAGGATGCAACCCAAAATTTGTTGCATGGTGTATTATAATGAGGAGCTTTGTAATTTTTTCTGTTTGCCTAATATTCCCAGGGTGATTACATCACGAAGGATGGTGAGCTTTGCTGGATGTTAGGATACATGCGGGAATGAATAATTGATTGAAGTTGTTGAGGTGAGAAGAGACGACTTGGGAGACCTTGGCATAATTGTGAGGATAATAGTCAAATCAATATTGAAGAAGTAGTATGTTATGAGAAGGGACTGAATTCAATTGACATTGGGTAGGATCCTGTGGTTGGGTTTTGTGAACCCTAAGTTTCTTTAAAGTAGGGTACTTTTGTCAAGGTGAACAAAAATGAATGATTGAAGGTATATTCTATAACATGTTGAGAGTTGTAATATTATCTTTTAGTTTGTGAGAAAGTGATGAAGTACAAATTCCATGTCAATCAGTGCAGTTGGGAGTGGCATTTATTGATTGTTCCCATACCACAAGAAATGTACACAGAAGGTAACCTTGATGCAGCGAGGCAGAACAGTATACAATGAATGCATTTGTCTTTCACCAGGACATTGTGAGCTGTTGTACAGCTACCCTAACAGGAAACATGGAAACTAATAGGTGCGGTACACATATCGAAAGTTTAGCAGATTGCTATCCAGGTTATTAGGGACGTAGTGTAAGCAAGTCATCTCAGCTTGTATTTGTTAGGTCCTGGTTTGATTCTCATCCAGAGTATTGATTGTTATGCCACCAAGCAACAAACATTAACATGTTATATTTTTTTCCTCCCCCCCCACAGTCGTACCATGCATCTTGATATTATCAAAGTTTTTTATTTACCAACTGATGCACAAAGGAATTTCTTTAAAAAGAATATTAAAATTTACATTAAAATGATGGTTAAGAAACCTACTATAATGGAGTCAATAAGGTTAAATAGATTACGTTGGTTTGGACCTGTACAGAGAATGGAAGAAAATAGAATTCCCAAAAGTGTATTATATATTAATTTTGGAGCAGCAAGATTGAGAGGTAGACCAAGAAATAGATGGCAAGATGGGGTGAGAGAGGATGGAAGAATAGTTGGTGAGGAAGGGTGGCAGGATAAAGTACATAACAGAGAGGAATGGAAGAAGCTCCTGAGAATGGCAAGGAATCGTCGAATTCTGCACATGCCAATGGAATGAATGAATGAATGAATGACATAATTAAAATGATGGTGATTGCACCAAAGCATGTAGGAGTTGTTTTAATGTAAATTTTAATATTCCTTTTAAAACATTTCCTTTGTGCATCAGTTGGTAAATAAAAAACTTTGATATCAACATGTTATGTTTGTGATGGTGAGCTGGGATACTTACTCATTATAGTGACTAGACTATGGGCTGGACAAGCAAGGAACTATGACTGCAACATGTATCAACCTAACAGTAGGTCATCATAAGGCACTATAAATTATATAAAATATAAAGGAGCACATAAAATTGCCTTATGGGAATTGAGATCTCAATTTTTTAATGTTTTTATTATACTGCCTTACAGGTATGGTTTATATAGAAACAGTATTTAAAACAGTTAAATAAGTAATATAGACCTGGTGTCAATGATGGTAAAGTGGAGGATTCAGTTCGTTATTTCCTTATTGTGTGGGGGTTCAGAGATGTCCTGTAACTATTGGTATGTGATAAAATGAGCATTAAGATGGAGAACAGGTATCGACATCGATACTTGTCTCCTACATGTCGATACCTGTTCTCCATCATTAGGCTTGTTTTATTATATACCAGTATTTATAGGACCGCTCTGATCCCCACAGAATGAGGATGTAACGCATTGAATCGCCCACTTTACCGTCATCGACACCAGGCCTATATTACTGTTATATATTATATGTAACTTTTTTCAAATATTGTTTTTGTATAAACCATACCTGTAATGTGGCATTGAAGACAGAGTATCTTCAAAAGGAAATTCATTCGCAGAACATATGTTCCAATATGAGAGAGAGGGCAGTGGCAGAAGAGATGCATTATAGAATAAGAAGAGCTTTACAGTGAACCAAATATAGCTAGTGTAATAAAATCCAGTAGAACGAGGTGGGCAGGCCATGTACGAATGGATGAAAATGAATTACCTAAAAAGATACTGTGGACAAACCCTGGAGGTCAATGACGACATGGCTGACTGAAATCAAGATGGATTGATGGGGTAGAGGAAAACACAAGGAAACTGGGTTGTAGAAAATGCCTGGTGAATGCCCAGCATAGAGGTCGCTGGCAACATTTGCTTCAGGAGGCCAAGGCCCACCCAGGGCTGTAGGTGGTGGTGGTGGTGGTGGTGTAGCATGATAAAAACATTGTAAAACTGAGATCTCAGTTCCAATAATGCAATTTTATGTATTCCATTTATATTTTATGCAATTTGTAGTGACATGATGATGACCTACTCTTAGGTCAAAACATGTTCAACTAATTAAATACATATACGAGGATTGATCCAAAATTTTCCGGACTGATGCTGTAAAAATCATAAAACTTACCATAAGGCCTATCGGCCGCTGTCACCCTTGAAATAGTTCCCTCCCGTTTGTAGACACCGGTTCCACCATCTCCTGCATTTTTGGAACGCTTCCTGAAAGTCCTTTTCTGTCAGAGTGTCAAGCACTTTCTGCGTTTCGGCCTGGATCTCCTCAGTGGTATCGAACCGGTGTCCTTTCAGCTTCAATATCATTTTAGGAAATAGGAAGAAGTCACAGGGTGCCAAATCAGGGGAGTATGGTGGGTGGGGGATACAGACAATTTTTTTTTCGCCAGAAAATGGTGGGCGACGCGCTGCTGCTTCTGGTCAGCTGTCAGGATCCTGGGCACAAATTTGGCTGCGAAATGGTGCATGCCCAATTCTTCCATCAGAACCCGTTGGCATGTCCCATAACCAACTTCCACCTCCTCAGCAATGTCGTGAATGGTCTGATGTCAATCCTGACGGATGAGCTCTTGAATTCGTGCAACAGTTTCAGGAGTTGTGCAACTTGTGGGTCTCCCTGTGTGTTCGTCGTCGTCAACTGATGTGTGACAGGTCTTGAACCGGGCATGCCATTGAAACACCTGTGTACGACTGAAGCTTTGGTCCCAGAAGCCTTGTTGAATCATTTCGAGGGTTTCTGTAGCACTTTTCCCAAGATTGGCACAAAATTTGATGTACACTCGCTGTTTCTTTCTCTGATCCATCGTGAAAATTGCCACATGACACGTACATGACTCCAAATAAACGTGTGTGAAAACTGCCCACGTCATCCCACCTACGTGAAACTTGGCATGCAGACTCGGTAAACATGGTAGTCCTACCATCTACCAGTGCTTGGCGCTAACACAACTGCTGTGCAAATGGCGGCACCAGTCTGGAAACTTTTGGATCAACCCATGTACATTAGTTGTTTTGACTGTCATTGCATAATTATTAGTTGAAACACAAAGAGTTGTTCAACTTTAAAATAAAATCAAAGAATTGTGGTTTGATTCCCAGCAGGGGAAGAGATATTTCTTTTATGCAGAATTGTCCAGATGAGCCCTGGGCCCACTCAGCCTCTTCTTCAGTGGGTGTCACTCAGGGATCAAGTGACTGGCCCACAAAGATGACCAATCACATCCTTCTAGTTCTGAGGTTAAGAATGGGTGGAGTTATACCCCATTCCCTTGTATACCTTTATGGCATGCATGGGAACAACTTCAGCTTTATTTTAGTTGGTTTAATGGAAACCATGCAAACAAATTTTTGAAGTAGTTCATTTATAATTATGTTTCAGAGTGTATGTTTGAATTTATTTCTCATTCTTATGTAGTAACTCTCCAGCAAATAATAGCCAGAGCTGTACTAAAGGTAAAAGTAAAGGAGTCCCGTAACAGACCCAGTGTGGCCCAGAGGGTTCCAGGAGGTTTAGGCTCCCAGATTTTCATGACATTTAGCACATGAAGGTGGTGAGGTCATCAGCCTCACGCACCAGCTGCCTTTACCCTCAGGAAATGTTCCTGGTACTCATTTTCACTTGGAGCCAGAGCTGTACTATATTGGATAAAATAAGATAAGATAAACCGTAATGCTTGACAGAATGACGTTGTAGATAGCTTGAAAACTACGTTAGTGTGTAAACAATTTTAGATCCAAGTGTAACCTTTGTATATTCTGCTTATCTGTTCTGTGTAGATCCAGAAAAGACAGGTTTGGTTTAGTTGTAGGACAGTCAGAAGGTGAGGTGGTGTACTGAGTATTTGCACTGTTGAAACTCTTTACAGAAAGTATATCATTTGTGGTGTGAAGATTTGAAATAACCTACTTATCCATTTGAAACCATATCAGCAACTTTCTTCAAGCATACTGACTATTGTTGTAAGTATTTGAAGTTGTACTGTTGGAAGTTGGCCTTTAAGTGTTACATCTAAATAGCACTCCAATCAATAGATATATTATTCAGTGCACTGTCATACACAACACAGCAGTTTCAAAGTTACTATTTTTGACCTGAATCTACTTAAAGTACATAGCATCTAGTCAAGATTTCATCCACAAGTTTAAGAACTTACGGAAAACACTTCACAATTGCAATGCCAACATCTGTTTCAACCAAGAATGTTCATATAATAAATACATACTACACAAAAATTAAAATTCCGAAAAATCTACAGAATCAAATTACACTCACAAAAAGGCGCATTGCTTCAGAATAAAGGATGAAATTAAGCTGTTATATATTAAAATACAGAATTGGAATATACAATTATACTACTCCCACCTAAATGTGGCTTGTATACGGTTCAAGACCTGGCAGTATATAGAATGTACTATAAATGACAATTTAAATCTAGAATTTGAGAGGAAATAAAAGACTTAAAAAATTACGCAAACTTAAAAATACTCAACTTAAAAAAACCAGAGGAAACAATAACATTTTTTGCTAGAATAATTAGTAGCACACATATCATTTTTACAGATGATGAAACGGCCCTACTAAAAGAATTGAATTATAATTTAAACAACAAAACAAAAATTGGATCAAAACTTAACATTAGAAGCTGCAACTGCTATAAAAGTTCCTCCCAGTAGCAGACCAGGATCACTTTCGGTGGTATATTGCTAAAAATGTAAATTACGAATATTTACAGCATTCTAAACTTATGTGCAAACATGCTTTACGAGAAAGAATCTAATAAAACAAATCAAAAGAAAATTAAATTATAATAATGCAACAGTTAAGAGTACAAGAAAAAAAATAATGAATTTATCACGTCTCAACTGAATACTGACCCTACAAATAATTACAAACAGACTTTAACAACAGTAAATCTTTAATAACTCATGGGGGGGGGGGAATTAGTTTATACCCCACTTCCCCAAATATAAGATATCTTATAAAGGTCCACAAAGACATAGTTTCCATTAGACCTAAATTGGAAAAATGCCCTGGCATATAATTTAACCAAATTTTATACACAATAACTAGATGAAATAATAGATTTATGTCATGCATTCAACATAAAAACTCGCTCAAATAAAGTGAAGACTTAACAGGAATAAAAATAGGTACCAGTACTAGACTTGCTTCTTTTGACATCACAAGTATGTATTCTAATATACCCATTGTAGAACTAATATTAATAATAGAAAACTTCCTAAAAACAAAATGTATCTTGAAAAACAACAAACGGATTTAATAAGTGTATATGACATTATAATTAAGACTATTTCTCATATAAAAATACATCCAAGAAACAGACGTTCTAGCAATGGTATCTCCTTCATCTGCCGTACTATCGAAAATATTCCTGCAATACAGTAAATGAAACTATATTGTACAAATAGGACAACACAAATTATTAGGTTATATTTGATATGTAGACATGATAGTTTATGATCATAATTTTCCAGATATAAATATAGTTCTACAAGACTTTAACTAAGTCAGACCACAACTACAATTTACATTGGAACTTGAAAATAATAAAAATTCTTAATTTTTTAGATTTACTATTTCAAGAAATGAAAAGGAACTGGGGTTAGCAACTATCATAAATCTGCTTGTACTGACACTGTAGCTCTTTCTAATTCTTATCACCCTTTGTATGCGTGGGTGGTACATAAGCTAAATGTTCATGCGCCGGTTCAATTATAATGTGGACTAACAATTTATTTCTCTGATAACTGTTACATAAAAAAGTTGTTGATTTCACTGTACTTAAACTGATGATTCACAATAATAACTCTTCGTTGCACTGTACTTACGGAAGTTATCTAATCACAAAGAACACTTGCACTTCACCTTCATACGGAGCACTAATTTGTATGCTTCGATACAAATGTGTTATCGTTAAGCCCAATGAATTCTGTGGGTGTAAGAACCCCTAAGTGCCGCTGGGGGCACGCTACGTTCTTGTGCCCTGGTACACAAAGAACAAAGGAAGATGCGGGAGCTAAACCGACAGCGCGTCTGCACTCTGAGGTAGCTGAATCTAGCGTGACGCTGAAACCTGGGCACGTGAAGCGTCTCCAGAAGACAAAGAAAGCACGTGACCTAACTCTAGCATCTAATTGGCTAAAGTGACGCTAACGTAATACAATGTAACGTGTGCAAAACTTAATGCGCTTCAGCACAAAGAAAAAAATACAAATGCAAGCTAGCTACTAGAAATTTCCATAACTAGTACACTGATGCCAAATGTAAATAAAAATGAATTCACTAATTCCCAAACAGTAAAAAGCAGAATACCAAGTTCAAATACAAATAAACATTAATAAACGTAAATAACATTAAATTATACAAACAAATTCAAACCAAGTAATATTCAATAAATTTGTCCCCTGCATGAACACCCTTTGATTCATAAATTTACTGCTCTAAGATTTTTAATTAATAAATTGAAAACATTTCAATTGAAGAATGAAGGTAAGAAAAAAGAAATATATATTAAAAACATTTTACACAATAATTCCTGTCCAATTGATTAATAAGTTTTTAGAAAAACATGAGGAAAGTATCAACATTATAAAGGTTAAGGATCGTTTAAAACAAACAGAAAAATAGTTTACCTTCTCTTTCTTTGGAAAAGAAACATATTATATTGCAAGTTTTCAAACAGCAATTTTGCACATGGCATGTAGAACTAAATGTTATAACAAACAACTTTTGAATCTAAAGTCTTCAATGAATGACGAGAATAAATTCCAGGGCAGTTATATTTACCAGCAAACTTGTGGAAATTGCAGTAAGAAATATACGGGACAAGTGGGCAGAATTTTGAAACATGTTATAAAGAATATTTACCTTTTTTAAGGAGTAAAAACACAAATTCTAAATTTGCCCAACACCTTCTAGAAAACATCTATGCTTTGGGTAAAATGGATGACATAATGTAAGTAATGTATTTTACTGAAGAAGGGCACATTATTATTATTATTATAATATGGACGCTTCAGAAAATTTTTTTTATTATAGTGAGAGACTAAAAAGGGGAATCAATTAAATGATGAAAATACTGTCTTATATTAAGATTTTTGTATTAGTATTCAACAGACACAGTCATGTGACAAGTACATGACCACAGATTGCACAACAACAGACACCCACCGAAACATCTTACCTTTCCGCAAGTGTAGATTCAGGTGTGCTAAATAGTCTCCATTAATGAAGTACATTATACACAACCTTTAGTTTTTTTCACTTGAATGAAACAGAAATTCCCTCAATTAATGAAACTTTTATAATTTTCAAATTTACGGACTCCATAAAATGCTGATATATAGCAAAACATTTACTACAGGGAAACGTGGTGTGTTCCCACATTAGAATGTACTAACATTCCCAGGACCACTGTATCATCTGTACATATGTTACCAATTAGGAGAGTGTAAAAATGGAAACTGCAGTTTGCACTATACACCACAAAGAATTTTTAAAATGCCTACCTTCTTCAGCAAATTCTTATTTTTAATGTGTCATTGTTTCTTCATCTGAAGTTACACTGAGTCCTAAGTAATGTATAGGTCTGTTGGCCTGGATGTAGACCAAAACTAATAACCTTGAAAATTGGTGATTGTGTTGTGCACAACTTTGTATTGAATAAATATATGTATAGAGGTTGTCAGAGTTTAACAGTGTCGTTTATGTCAGAATTAGAGGTAACAGACTTTCTGCCTACCCAAGAGGGGAGAACAGTGACAGAAAAGCACACAGAACTGCATTCCTGGAGTGCATTAGGGCTTCGTAATGACTTTAAAATGGGAAAAGCTGTAGGGGAAGGAGACTGCTCTTTTGACACGCTGACTCAGGGAATTAATCAGTTATCCATTGCTGGTGGACTATATGATGTTACAACATTACGGCAAGCCAGTTCAGATTATGCGAAATGTAACCGGGATTCTATATATAATAGCCAGACTAGCAAGATGCTGTGGGAGGGTGTACAACAAAGAACAGCCATTCTCACACAGATTTTGAAAGCTATCTTGTGCATACTCGATTATCAGCAGAAGAAAGAGTTGTTTTAAACTTAGGTGGGGGACTGGAGATTGAAGTGTGCATGCTTTTTCAAAACTATGAGATAAAACAGCATCTAATTGAAAAACTTCATTCAGGTGGTCAAAAATGTATCAGCCATCAGCTGGTAGATAGACCTGTTTTATCCTCTCCCATAACAGGCCAGGTGGGAGCAGGTTCACAGCAAAGGAATATATGCCAACTTCAAGTAATAAGAAGTGTATTTATTGAATACAAGAACAGTATATAAACTCGTATCAGCTACCTAAGCTTGGGCAGGGGGCTACTTCTCCATCTTCCTTCCATGTTGCTAGCACTCAGATTCAAAGAGTGGCAATGGAAACATTTTATATGGGGTTTATACACTAAACACCACCTTTCACTGCATTTTCCTTTTACAAATAATGTTTTTATGTCTGGTATTGCTCCATTTAGAATCCAGAAGCACCACATGTCAACATCTGTTAATGCACATATCTGTGTGCCTGGGGGACTGTTGGTAAGGCAGCAGCAGTTATAAAATTATTACATGTATACAAACGTACATACAGACATACATGCTGGTACTTACATATGTATGCATGTACATACATACTGACATACGTATGTACATATACACACACACGTACATATGTACATACATTCCGTGGATAGTGTATCATAAAAACAGCAGGATGTGGAACAAGTCATGTATGTAGGTATTTTCTTAAGTCTGTTTAAATTTTCCCTTGTCATTCTTGAGGATTGTCACATTAGGTGGTAAGCTGTTGAAGATTTTTATGCCAGCATAGAAAGTACTTTTTTTGAAAACAAGATAGGTTTCCATTTGGTCTTTGAAGATATGCTTATTCCTTGTATTAATATTGTGTACAGATGAATTTGTTTGAAAAATTCCCTGATTGTTGATTTTGAAGTTTATTATTGAAAGTAACACTAAAACCACAAAATTTCTGGGGTTGATTGTTGATAATTGCCTCTCATGGAAAGCTCATATAGATCAAATGGCACTTAAATTAAATAAGGCTTGTTTTGCTATTAGAACATGCCATGCTTTTTTGCCTCTGGAAACCTTGAAAATGATCTACTCTGCATATTTTCATTCAATATTGAGTTATGGGATTATCTTTTGGGGAAACCAATCATACAG
>Ga0209629_10003711_pt1 | contig 11062 bp, 5 predicted proteins | sample TergutCu122P5_FD_187286 | JGI IMG/M metagenome (GOLD analysis project Ga0209629, IMG submission 187286) | Cubitermes ugandensis P5 segment gut microbial communities from Kakamega Forest, Kenya - Cu122 P5 (SPAdes) (version 2) | ecosystem: Host-associated > Arthropoda: Insects > Digestive system >...
CTGGTGGGGTCCAACTTTTGTGTACCAAGGTCTGAAACTGCAGCAGGGATATGAGAATATTACGCAGGATGAGTGAGTCGGAAGTGCATCTGTCATACATGTAGTGTGGTTAAGCTTAGAGTTTCTGAAAGTACTGAATGCTACATGTTCTGCAGAGTTTCACTATGCTAGGGCCCTGAATTGATCTGTTGTCTGATTACCGAGATGAGTACAGTGTGCCATATGTATGATTTCCTTCATCTGAATCACTTCACTTCACTTCACTTTGTCGAACCTCTTCTACTGGTAGGTGTGGAGTGTTTACCAAGAGCTTTCAATCTTTCACAGTCTCGAGCTATAGCTCTTACTCCTTTCCCTTCAGTTCCTCTCATTTGAATCACGTGCGACATTTTCTCATGAATACCCTCTCCATTGTTTAACACAGTATGTTATATGCCCACTACTCTTTTATTGCGTTGCAAGTAAGCTCTTTTATGCTTGAACTGATGACAAGTTGGCGCCATGGCTGCCAGTACTGAAACATTTGTTAAGAAGTACTGACATTTATATATTTATATAATAAATGAGCAGTTTAATTATTTCAGTACTTCTAGTGTTGTGGTGGTCACCATAGTCTCGTGCATGCTCTGAACATATGGACTTTCATACGGTTGCTATAAAAGGGACTTGCAGCCCTCATGGCTGTGAATAGGAAAACCATTTTCTGGGGTGTGATGCCATGTAGTCTGGTAGATACGTAACCATGTTTCAAGGCGCATACTTTCTGTGCCTTAAAGTTTGTATTTGTTTACTAGATTACTCATTGTCACATCACCAGGCGCTGTGATGTTGAGGATTCATTGTGTGGTTCCTGACATTTCCAAAGAATGCCTGGAACCACTGACACAACAACATAGTGTCATGTCCCAGAAAACCTGAATCATCAACAACTCCGCTGTTAGAACCTTGTATCTTTCACATTTTCTGAATTAATATTTTAACTTTTAATTTTGACGTCTTCCACATGTTCGAACCCGAGGGTTCGTCTTCAGGAAGACAGTTTTATATGTAGTTAAGGTGTGGTATATTTTACATGTATCAGTATAAGCAGTCTTTCATTGTTCCAGAAACACACTCTTCTACTTACTAGACTGCTTATACCAATGCATGCAAAACGTACCATACCATAATTGCATATTCAGCCGTCTTCCTGAAGAAGAACCCTCGGGTTCAAAACATGTAGAAGACATCAAAATTGAGGATTAAAATATTAATTTAGAAAATGTAGATTTCGTTGGGTGTTATTGTGTAATTATATTACAATGCACGATGCAGGAAACATAAAAAAACATATTCAAGATTTGAAAAGTTTATTGCAGCATGAATTTTTTATGCTCTTTAGGCAGGAAATCCTGTTAAACTGGAAGACATATTACAAGGAAAAGTATGTGTTAACCATGTGGGAAAATATTGAAGTAAGTTATTTTAATGTTTAGTGTGGGAAAACATCTTAAGTTGTGTAATTTCAGTGTATGTTCAGACCCTGTGTATCGTTTGCATTTAATCCTGAAGTACTCTTGAATTTTATGTAAGGCCCTGTCATTGTAATACAGATTGTTTTATTGTATATTGTCCAAGTTTAACCTTATCAGTCAAACAGCATGCCAGTGTCCCATTAAATCTATCTGTTTGTGGAGGAAAGGGAAAATGCTATCCTGCACAGGTGCAGGTGTGGGTATTTTCAAATAAGAATACTGGCTTTCAGAAGCTGCATTGGGATTTAAGGGCTGGGTGATAAAAGCTAATGCAAGCACTGATTATTTTAAGTATATGATGATGCAGAAGTAACATTATGTTTGCAGGGTGGCATACAAATTTGGCATCATTGCAATGATATCAGGACTGGTCGGTGTTCCACTGGGCTCAATGGTGGCACAGAGATTACGATCTCGGTACCCTCGCATAGATCCCATGATATGTGCCATTGGGCTTCTCATCAGTTCACCACTTTTGTTCGCTGCTTCCCTCTTTGCCCCTGTGAATGGTAGTGTGTGTTTTGCACTCATCTTTTTTGGTGAGGTCTTCCTGAATCTCAACTGGTCCATTGTAGCTGACATCCTTCTGGTAAGCACCCATAGAATATTCTTTATTTCCTGTGTTACAGACTTAGGGATATCTGGTGCCAAGTTCATATTGAACTGCTATCTGTATATTTTAGTATCTCTTGTGACCTGTGAAATACACCCATTTTTTTATGGCAAATTTAGAATGTTGTACCACAGAATAAAGCATATTGTGAATATATGTAGATGTACTGTATAAAAGTAGAGGTACAGTTTACCCTAGAGGCCATGAAGGTCAAGAGGGGGAGTAGAGGTATAGGTTTTACTCTTTCATTAACCTTCACACAAGATTGGGGTGGGTGGTTAGTGCTACGCCCTGGCAAGAGACCCAGGACTCATTGTAAAGGAGGCTGGGTGGGTCCTAGCACCTGTCTGAATGGGTGCGGAAAATCTTGCTTCCTCCGGGATTCAATCCCTGGACCATTCAGCCCATAGCGAGTCATTATACTGAGTACTCTGTCCTGGCCCACAGTTGTACTGTGTGTATTTATATGTAAGTTCCTTGTTTTATAAATGAGACTTGTGTGATACATTGGAAGAGTATAATGGAATGCAGTACTGAGTGAGCCATGTGTTGGTCTCAAAACATTTTCATGAAGTCCAGTAAATGTGCTAAATACAATTACAAGAGATGATTACTTTTTATGTTGCAGTATGTTGTTATACCTATAAGACGATCAACAGCCGAGGCATTCCAGATACTTATTTCACATGCATTTGGAGATGCTGGGAGCCCGTATCTGGTCGGAGTGGTAAGTTCTGTGCCATCACGATGCTGTTGCATTACTGATACATCCTAACTGCATTTAGTATGTTTTATTACCTTAGCCCCTTGCATTATGGAAATACTTGTAAATGCCATTTTTACTCTATTGGTTGGGGTCAGGCATTGTATAGTGTAGAATATCCACACTGTTAGGTGCAGCAGTTTCTAAATTCTTTTCCAGGTGACATTCAAAGATAGCAGATAGATCTCACATGAATTTTGTAATGTTTCAGATAGAAATATGGGGGAGAGTCAATAAGTAAGTCACAAACAGCATCCAAAGTTGAAGTTAGCAAGACAGCAACCAGGACTTGCCGTGTAATTTTTTATACAGTCTCCCAGAACATTAATACACTTCTCCCATCGCTTTACCAACTGCTTAGAACAGCTGTATAAAACTGTGTCAGCTGTTGTCATGGCCGCAACAGTATCTTGTGTTCAACCTGTGTACTGGTGTTCTTTCACTGGGCTAAAGAGGTGAAAATTTCACAGGGCAACATCGAGGCTGTGGGACGGGCAGTCTCGAAATTCACATCTGAGTTCCTTAATTGTTTTATGGGTTGAGTGTCCTGCATGATTTCTTGCATTATTGTGCAAGAGCAGTAGTTTTTTTATTTTATTTTATTTTATTTATTTATTTATTTATTTTTTGTACTGTGCATATTGATTAATTATTGTTTCTTATTATACCAAAATATGCACATATAAGTAGTGTAAAATTAATATTAAAATAACTCTGACATGTTTCGGTGTTAATACGCCATCTTCAGGGATGTTACAAGTTGTGTGTGCTAAAGTTATGAATTATTGAAATGATAAGATACAATATATTAGTGTATTGTTGTGATAAAATATACAGCCACATTTACCAAGATTTAATCTTGATGACACACTACTATATTATATCTTATCATTTTAATAATTCATAACTTTAGCTGACACAACTTGTAAACTCCCTGAAGATGGTCTGTTAACACTGAAACATGTCAGAGTAATTTTTATTTTAATTTTACACTACTTATTTGTGCATATGTTGGTATAATAATAAACATTAAGCAGTAGTTCTGTTCGTTATAGCCTGAGTCATTCTCTGTTGATTGAGTCCCTTGGTGTCCACTGAAATGTGCAGTATGGTATCACTGGCATTTTCAGTGGGCTTAGAAAGTGAGCAAGCAGTATGCATTGAGAGCCCCTTAAACAAGGGTTTCTCAACTGCCGGGCCCTGGCATCAATTATACCGGGCTGCGAGAGGCCTGAAGAAACTACAATATGCTAAAAGATTTTGTTAATCCAGTTGATAACTAATTTAAACGTAATTTTATATTTGTCAACATACCACACCATATACATACGTGTACTAATACTCTTTATGATTTTGCCATAATTAATTATTAATACTTATGTTAGTTTAATGTATGAACTTAAAAAAAATTGAAAAGTTATTTACGAGTAAATTTGTTGGGACCGGGCGCTCATCTTACGAAAAAGTAATTTACCAGGCCGCAGTCTCACAAAGGTTGAGAAACACTGCCTTAAACAGTCAGCATTACCTCGCCTGCTGATAGTAGAACTTTTAAACCTTTTTGGTTACAGGTGAACCAGGATTCTTCCATTGCATGGATGTGCATTTAGATTCAGCCCAGAAACGATGAATTCATCCCTTATCACATTAGCAGTCTTGTTGAACATGTCTTCCCATTCAGCCACATGGCTACAACTGTGTTCAAAATCAAATCCCATTTGGGTAATTTTGTGCTCAGGATTCAGTTCTCTTTGAACCCGTTTGGTGCAAATGCATTTGGTTCATAAGAATACCTGCCTATGTACATCTGTCTATAGCCAGCAAATTTAATTGCACTCAGGTTGTTAGTTTGGGATGTAGATGTTTCCAAAATTACACTAAACCACAGCACATCACACCACACCATGCAACACTATGCCACACACCACACCACCCTGTCCCTCATTATACCACATTGCACCTTACTACACCACACCACTCCACACTACACCTTGCCATGTGATACCACTCTTCACTCACTGTCTGGCTGACCTGAAAGTGAGTTACTACCTGAATGTAGCTGTAGGTAGAACTGCTGTTGAACAGCGATCATTTGTTGTGATATTTCCATGTAATTACTAGCTTCATTGCCTGAACCAGTGGAAATATATTTTCAAAATTTGGTATGGAAGACTTTTTGCCAATATTCTTGGGCATTTCCAATTTTCATCCACTTTACCCCACTTTTCTCATGGCCATAAATCAGTTAAGAAACCAGAAATAAGTTTGGAATTTTAAACAACATTTTTGGGAATTTTGTATATTGTGTCTAGAGTACACCATTTACATTCTTTTATCCTGTGATTGTTTTGTTGGTAGAAGCCTGTGTAGATATTTGCTGTGTTACTTTCAGGTCTCTGAAGCACTGAAGCATGTGTTAGCACCGTCAGACATTTCATATTCCGCCAACACCAATGGCTCACTGTCACTCTCTTCCAATGTGTCATCAAACCTGACTGATGATCCATCTGTTGAGTTCCGCAGTTTGCAGTATTCCCTGTTTATGACATGTTTCGTTGAAGTGATAGGTGGTTTCTTCTTCCTGTTCACGGCTCTGTACATTAGTTGGGACCGATGTCAAGCTGAGAAAGCCGTTGCAGGTACGCAGTAAGGTGTTTCTAGAGTAATACTGGAGGGGAGAAGCACTGGTATAATGCTCTTTGAGTCCAGTCCTGTGCTGACAGATGGATGAAGCAGTTATGCTGTCTTCATCAGTGGCATGCTGCATACAGTATGGGTTTTTAGCGACTGTAATGTTTCTCATGTGTTTGGGCATGTTCATATAAATTATAGTTGTTTAGTATGCATGCATGTTGCATTGTCTGATGTTATATTTAGGTGGAAAGATGCTTGACACTGCTTCAGTAGATTCAGTTTACAAACCCCTTTTATTGCGAGATGATTCATTGAATGTAACATGTCTGCTTAAATATGTAGGATTTAAGCAAAGCTTAAGCCTGAATCTCACATTGTATACAACACTAATGATTGTTTTTTAAGTAAATTGAAGGTTAATTACAAATCTCTGTGGATATCATATTGTGGTCTTCTGGGATGCAATATTGTGCAGTGTGTTAGGTGGGTACCATTGTTGAGAATGGACTTGTTGCTTTTCTTCAGGCTTAAGATGCAAACAGTGTGTCTCCAAAATACTGGTCCCATACTGTGGTGTGATAACTCAGATGACCACATTATTTATAGCCACCACTGACAAAACCTCATAATGTCTATATGGTAGGATTATTAGTTAAAATTAAGGTCTTGTGGGTTGTGATGCTGCATAGTTCCATATGTGGGTCCTAATGCTTCAGAGGACATTCCTGCACCCATCTTATACGTAGAAGAAAGGTGTGATTATCGAATTTCACAGCATCCCTCACACAAGACCATATCTTAATACATGAAAACCTCAAGTACTGTGTGTCTATAATATGGAGAGGTAGATGTCTTATGCTTGGCTTGTGTAGATACCAAAGCCCACTTGATCACTGTGTTATTGCTGTTGGAACCTGCATTAGTGGTGCTCAGTCACAGGTTTAAGAGGGCAGAGGATCTCATTGTCAATGCACTCATGAAATGTATCTGCTCAAACAAAATATGTTCATTACCACTGCTTTTCCAAAGTGTGCATCATGAAAGAACAGTGTACAGAATGGTGGAGAAAATCTTGAACACTACTTTCAGTGCTGGACAGAAAGAAAATACTTACCTTGTTTCTGTCAGGTGTGTCATGTAATCTTGTGTTCTTCTGATATGTCATGATACACATAAATAGGAACATAAACTGCCAAAATAACCACTGTTGGTGTTCTGAACGTCCCCGTGAAGTTCATGAAGTTTCTTTTCTTCACCTTAACATCAGAATCTGTTGTGAAGCAAGCATGTCCTGTGTTTTTGGAAGAAACAATATGTTTAGTTAACTCTGACACTATAATTGACTAATTTTCTCCACGAAGCAGAGTCCGTCTTGAGAAGCTAACAAGTCTTCAGCTAGTCGAGAAATTCCCCGCATCTTGTGCAAACCAGAGGTTTATTGCCACATTCATATACATGTTTATATGTGAGGAAATTTAATGCATATTGAGATAACTGCATATTGATTATGATGCATGTTGATGCTTCTCTCTTGAAGCTGATTTAGTTTTACAGCTTGCATGAGCAAATGTTGCTTGTTATTTTTCTTTACTTACAGCTGAAGGTACTGAGTTCAAAGTTCAGTTAATGAAGGCTACACCCGATGATACTTTAGGTCCGTTAAGTATGCACTTTATGTCTTCAGTATCACTAGTTGTTGTTGAAAGTTGTTGTAGTCAAAGTGCATTGTCTTTGTTTTTTCTTTGTCTTTTTGTTATTTCCCTAGTAACTTGTGAATTGTGTTACTTTTATTATCGTCCATTGACAGTGTATCTTGGAGTGCTGACGTCATTTTCAGAGTAATCTCATGGTATGCACTTGGATTATTTGACAGCATTACCTATGTAGATTTGTAATTTTAGAGGAGGACAATGAAATTGTAGAAGGAATTGTGTATTGAAAATGTATTACTTTGAGCATGCTTATTGGGCATGTGACACCGTATAGTGTGGTAGATACATATCACCATTTTAAAGGATTTTACTACCTTCTCCAGAGCAAGAGAGTAATAGAGACAGTAGGTTTCACCAGACGTTTCATACTTATCTACCATACTGCATGATGTCACATCCCAGAAGGCTGTTGTGTTGATATGCTCTTCTCTGAGAGCCTTACACACTATATAGCCTAAATGTGTAGTTCAACATTTGTGCCCCACCTTGTCATTATCATTGTTGTCGTCATTGTATAGCAATCAGGCAGTTGGGTCCATTGTTTACTGTTCCAGCCGTGTTCATCCATTCTGACATTTTGTAAACATTGAGCTGGCGTTCCTGTGCCTCAGCATGTCTAATGACATTCAACTTCGCTGTTAATGACAAGCTCTCATATGCATCTTTACAGAAGCATTTTTACACACTTATTTTCACACCATCAACTCATCATGAATAATTATGGCCAAGAGAATGCGAAAAGAATAACCACAGTTCACTAAACATAAGAGATGCAGCTTATGCTTCACTGTATCACTTAACAGCACAACACTGAATTATTGTTATGTGCTGCTGTGATCTCTTGCAGTGTGTTCCTTGAAAGTGTGGTCATCCTGCCACTGAACTTGACAAGATGCTAGTCAGCTGCTGGTGCCAACTTGTAAAATAAAAGGTGTGGGGCAAGGTCACTGTAGTGAAACAGTGCTATTGGGTGGGGGGATGCCTGTATCTTTTTGAAATATTTAGAAAGTTTTTACTCTTATTTATAGTGTCATGCTAGAAGGTTTCTGACCTTGTATTTTTTGTGCAGATAATGGTGAATGTGTATCAGTTCACGCAGCCGTGATAACAATGCCATTTTCCTCCATTTATGTGTAATAAATGGTTTTTTATTTTATAGTTATTAAAAATTTACATTTATCACTTGTGGCCTTTGCTGTACCCTATGGTCTCTACCTGCTGTTATAAGTTCCCTGTATTGCCTAAAATAAGGCAAGTTGTGCCATAGAAATCATTACTGTTATCATATTCCACTTTTTTGTTGTCATCGCTGTTCACTAATGTGTCTATAATCCACAGGATTTTCAGTGTCAGTGTCTGCATCCTGCAGTCATACTGCCTGTTTTCATAATGCATTGTTGCTTGTTGGGTGTGAAGATGTGAACTGCACCAGATTGATTTTTGGAATGTGCTCGGTTAGCACATGCATAATTGAATACTGTGTGACATGTAACACTTCTTGACAGTTCTCTGCTGGATTATAATATACAGATCAATGTGTAGGTAAAAGGGTGATTAGACACTGTTGAATGTGGGTATAGCAGCTGTAGATTGGTAATTGGGTACCAGCCATTTGAAGGAGCTTGCTCCCTCTGTCTTCAGGGCAGTATGCCATAGCATCACATTCCAGAAGACTGATCTGTTTTGTGACTGAATGTGTGCACAAAATAACAAATTTTGTGCTGTGTTGATCCTGTGACTAAATGTGCTGTTTATCTTACACATCGACAAATCCAGAGGAGTACATGTACCAGAAATTGTGGAATGTGAAATATGGATGAAGTGTGGTACATTTTTGTAAGATTTGGAATCATTTCTCAAAAATTTTGGTTCCCTGTCCCCACACCCATTTTGCGTATACGGGCATTTCCCATTTCAGCACATTTCTCCTAGTGCTGTACCGTTGCCAACCTTCTTTTCTTTTCTTTTCCTTTAGGCAGAAATGGAATGTGGTTAAACTTGCATTTGTGGTTACAGCAACTGCCATGCATTAACTGATGGTGGTGAAAACAGTGGGTCAGAATTGGCAACTGATTGGCAGTTTTTCGGGTTGAGTAGTGGGGCTGATGGTGCTTCCTATGGTATAAGCTGCAAGAAATTACAGCATTGTTTCACCATAATTTAAGTTTGTGCTTTGAGTGGTGGCGCAAGTTTAATCACATTTTGTGTTTTTAGTGAACTGTGGTTATTTATTTTTATAATTTTCTTATTCTCTTGGCTGTAATTAGTCCTGATGAATCAGAAACACAAAAACTTGTGTGAAATATGCTACTGTACAGTTTTTTGTCATTAACAGTGAAGCTGCATGCCATTAGATGTGAGAATACTAGTTCAGTATGTGAAAAGCTTTAAACTTAGTGGGGTGCCAGTATTATGTATATTGAAAAATACAGTCAATTGAGGAATGTGGAAAAATAGCAGCCCCTTTAAGGGATTTGAAATAAAATATCAACCTGTGTGTTACTAATATTTTATCTGATATCAGTACTGAAATATATCTGACATCAGGAATTAATTATGATTGAAGCATGACCCGAGAATACATATTAGATCTATGCATATTAGTTCTTATGGAAAAAGTTCCCATGCTTCTGGAACCATTTCAGAGCGCTATGTGGAGAATGTGCATCTAATGTATTTCTCACCTCATAAGACACTGCAATTGATAACACACACCCTGTAATGTAGCAGGGCATTTTTGCAGATTTAATAGCCTACTTACGCAATTTGATCTTACAGTTAAGATGCAGGATAATTTTGGGGGTCTTTTTCATGAAAAAAAATGTGTTTTCTGATGTAGGAAATGCAGTAATTTTGTAATGAAATGTTCCCTTACACATTTTTTTCCTACTGCATGAATCCTTTCTGGTGTCTTGAGGTGTTTTTGCCTACCTCTGCATGAATGTGTCATAGCGGTGCTTCACAACTGGGGATCTACAGAGTAGAGGGCTTATGCCACCACAAGTTAGAGAAACACTGTCATAAGATTTTGCTATAGTTTGTTTGGTGATGGGGTTGCTTGTCAGGTGTGAGAATGTACAAGACATTTAAGGGAATTGCATTAATCTTGGATTTGTTCATTGCTTAAACTATAAATACTTTATGTTTTATGCATGTTATATTTGGTGACTGCAGAGAGTGTTTTCCAGTACTTGATTGGTGAACATCAGTCTGGGCACTGACTGTAGTAAGAAATAGGTAAGAGTGGATGCAGAAATATTTGTATAATAATTTTAACTTCCCTCCTCATAGGGTAAGGTAGACTCTTAGAGACATATGTTCTTCTGAAAATAGATAGAAGGGAATTTTCAGTAATGAGTTGGAAGTAGATAGAAATAGGAACCTCAAGTTTTTAAATCTGTTGTCTCTGAAATATGTACTGTGGATTTTGAAAGTCATAATTGTATTTTGCTTGTATCTTAATTTTATAAATTGGAAGAATAAATGTTAAACTACAGGTGATAAGATGGGAAAGCATTATGATTGCTTAATATGGGTACAAATGGTTTAGCAGAGGTTTTATTTACCACTCTATGAAACTGCATCTGGAAAGTTCCATCTGAAGCTTCCATTGTTTTTGACCATTTGGTAAGCCACTCTTGTACATTATAGTGCTTAACCTTTTGGAGCCGGAATTTTACATTTAAATTTTAGCACACCCTGTAGGTAAAATGCGAATAATACAGGAACCAAACAAGGTAGCATTATGAAATAAACGGCATTTTGAAGAGAAAAAACCGGAGATTATGCAGCATGTTTAAAATATTCAGTATGTATATTTGTTGAA
>Ga0209629_10003712_pt1 | contig 11060 bp, 9 predicted proteins | sample TergutCu122P5_FD_187286 | JGI IMG/M metagenome (GOLD analysis project Ga0209629, IMG submission 187286) | Cubitermes ugandensis P5 segment gut microbial communities from Kakamega Forest, Kenya - Cu122 P5 (SPAdes) (version 2) | ecosystem: Host-associated > Arthropoda: Insects > Digestive system >...
ACTTTGGTTAGCTATGAGATTTAGGTGAATATGCATAATTTGTTACAGGCAGCCATGGTGATTACTTGCCCTGAGAACCAAAAAACCTTAGCTATGCTGCTGTTGGATGGTGTTGGTGTTTGGTGGTAATGGCAGGGGGGTGTATATAGTGGCAGCCATGGAGGTGGTAGTGCTGAGTGATGATGGTGTTTGGTGGTGGGGGTTGATTTGTAATTCCACTAACAACCAGGAAAGATATACAGAAGTAAGGAAACAGCAGATACAGTTTCAAGTTGAAGGCTTATGAGAGTAAACTGAGGAGTGGAGTAGTCACTGTTACATATTTATTCATACCAATGCAAATTTCAATGAATGATAAAAATAATCTGAAATTTATATGGAAGATCAGATGAGAATCATGAGAAGCTTTATTTGAAAAGGAACACATCAAGGTAAATGGCTGCATCTCCTAATTAGAATCCTAGATTGCTATAATTCCTGAACTTCAATACAGAACCCAGCATTGTACACACACCTCTGCAATGCTGCAACCTGGAAGACAGAGAATCTGACCAATTTTCCTTACGACATAAGTAGAATGGCAGCAAAACTTACCTTGACTGTGTTGTTCCAGTTCATCTGCATTCTTTCTTGTGATCAGCGGACTTTCCGTTTGGCTCAATCCCACAAAAACACTGGGAGTTCAGAGGCCATTCTATTTGCCTTGATGCTCAATCAACCAACAGGAAAATGGTTGATAACCATGATTGGAAAGTAAATACATACTGCCAGAACGCCACAAATAATGCTATGATTCTTACACCATTTTAGAGCTTATATATTACCATTGTATGTCCAGCATAATTTTCACTTCCTTGCAGGTTACTATTATGTATTCGGTTTAACCATTTAAAGACTACTTGTTAGGTGATGCACCGACAGGTTTAACTTTCAACAACTGTATGCTCTGCCCACACTGTATTTATGTGTTTTGTATTTATCTCAGAACAATGAGCGACTTGTGCCACTTACATCATAAAGTGATTGGTTTTTATAAGTGAGATGAAAAGTGTTTACAATGCGGTACGAACTGGGTCTTTAAATAAAGCAGTCTGCGCTTCGTCTGTACAGGGTTAGAACACTCTGCATGTACCTCCCAAATGTAACTCAAAATGCAGTGCCACTAGAGCAACCTAACATTCCTTACCTGAGACCTGTTTTACCATCATGGGCCCGCTGATCTGGTGGAGCACCGTGTTCAAGAAGCAGCATGTTTACAAGTTGTATGTGACCTTCTTGTGCAGCCAGCATAAGTGGTCCCTTGCCATCATTATCAGCCTCATCCACACGTGCACCAGCTTCTAGCAGCGCTGAACATACTTCAGCATGCCCTTCAAATGCTGCATAATGCAATGGTGTCCAGCCTGAGTTGTCACGGTGTTGCTCATCAAGTCCTACAACGGAAGATTTAAGACTTGCATTCAACTGCAGGCAGATACCACATTTTGCATAAGAATTCTTTGCAATTTTTCACACCTCATGTCACTTGATGTTAAATTACTACACAGGGTGGCCAGAAAGTCAACAGAGTCCTACCTAATATACCTTGTGGATCTGTATGTTCACACTATCGGTTGTGACAGTAGGGTATAGTTAAACGGAGTCAGCTGTGTGCTGACTATGGCTGAAACAGGCAGTTACTCAGTTGAAGAGCAGTTAAAAGCATGCAATTGATCAGTGTCATATTTTTGGCTACAGGGAATATACAAAACTCATCATATGGTGCTGTGGGCCAGTATGACAGCAATTCATTTGATTAGCCCCTATTTTTTGATGGATCATGTATGCTGTATCGTATGCAGAAATGGTAAAGATGTGTTTAATATTACAGCTTAGCAACATAGAAATTATGTGTATGTATGGCTGCAGCATGATAAAGCACCTACACATTTTACCATCACTGCATGTGACACTTTGAGCCAAAATTTTCTGAGCTGCTGGACTTGCCAGGGTTCACCAACACCTCCCATGACATGACCCCAACCACCACATAGTCTTGACCTCAACACATCAGACAACACTTCGCACTGCTATCACAAAAATGACAAGATGAGCAGAGCTGTGGGATGGGCTGCCACAAATGCTTTGGTGCATGTCAAGCAGAGAATTGAGGCACATCAGGGCACTCTTGGTACAAGACAGTGCACATGCATATCCACTTGTATGGTACCTCTTGCCAAAAGATAAAATGCAGTAAAGTGAACTGAAGTGAATTGAAGTGGCATGACAGTGACTTCCTAGACATCCTGTTTAAGGAAGTATCAGAAAATAAGCAAGAAACACCCTGATGTTGCAAATTTTATTCTGACTTCGATGTATACATGACACACGGGTAGCAGAAGATGGTACATTTCAGACCTCCAGCTAGTCATCATTTGGATGTACATTGTTGTATCCCTTCCCAGAATAGGCCAGGTGGCAGCAAGTTCACAGCAAAAGGAATGTACACTGAACACCACTGTAATGTGAAGTTTAGGAATTGAATGCAAGATGAATCCAGATCAGCTGCCTCAGTTCAGGCAGTGGCTGACTTCTCCTACTTCCTTATGCATTGTTAACACTCAAATTCGTAGAGTGAAAATGGGAACGTTTTACAGGGGCTTTATAATCTAATCACCAACTTTCACTAATTTCCCTTTTACAAATCACGTTTTTATTTCTGGTGTTGCTCCAGTGACAGTCCAGAAGCACTGCATGTCAGCATCCTGTTAATGTAAATATCCGTGTGACCGCAAGACTGTTGGCGAGGCAGAAGCAGGTACAAAATGATTACGAATTAAACAAATCTGTCCATGGCCTTGATAATTCCTGCTATAATTAAGTTCACATTTATAAAAGTACCTCATGCAACACCTCCCCCATTTAAAGCAAGGCTAATTTACACCTTACATGGCTTTCATTCAGAAATACAACTTGGGTAGTTGAAGCTTCGGGGATGTCCGAGTGGACATTTCCTGACAGGAGGATTGGTTCGAATCCTGGATGGGATGGTTTCTGGCACTGCTAGGTCTTCACTGCTTGTCCCAATAGCGGCCCCAGTATTGTTGCACTTTCCAGTCTCCTTCTCCATTAACTGTGTCTTCCCTAGAGGCACAACCATTCTTGTCCAGTGTAGCAGCCAGGGTTTTATACACTGGTATGTATTGTACACAATATAAGAGCAAACCACAATAAGCAGTATATATATTATAATATAGTAAGCAATATGACAGGTGTGGTGATTTTTCCATTCTTGATCTTTATTCCCTTTTCAAGGTCTGCAATTTTATAGCTGTCCATGGCCTTAACAATTCCTGCTATATAATTAAGTTTATATTTACAAAAGTACTTCATGCAACAAAGCATTTGTTCCACCATGGAACCAACACTTTATTCCACCATAAAAGAACTTGTGGTATTTATGGTCAGATTGGTATTATTTGCTTCAGTAATACTTCTGGCAAATTTAAATTCTGATTTATTACAACAATCAACTATTATAAATGAACTGCTGGTTTGGTTTTATGGCTTCTTGTGATATTACTCCACATGTGCATGTATGGCACAGATCTGTGCTGCAGTGTGCAAGGTGCCAAAAAATGTAGCAGTATACTGCGTGTGCAAGAGCTGCTGCATAAAGCACAACCTAGCCTACGGTTGCTAATTCTTCATGGCAGAGTGTGTGGCTGTACTGCTACTGCTGTTGATAGCCTGTAGGTGGCTGCAGCGATGTGCAGAGATACGAATGCTTATTCCTCTGAGATGAATGGTTGTGTGCTCGGAATGCCTCGCCCTTTATGCAACGTGACCACCTGACTGGTCCTTCTGTGATTGGCAGGTGAGCGAAGCATGTCACAGCGGTGGGACTAGTGACTACCTGTGTACTGCCGGTTGGTTCAGGACAAAGTCATGTAAAAGGGCCATTTCTTAGTTGCAGTCTGCTCTTGTTGCTAAAGCTGGTGTGAGGTGCACAACTTGCATCAGGGCATGCAAGAGGGCAGTTTCTGATTACAGTGAGAAGTTCCCACAAACTCAACATGAAGTTCCCACAGTTAAGTTACAGTTTGCTTCACATAGGCATCTTCTGCAAATTCTTGCCAGCCAGGGTTTGACACTACTGAGCCCCATACTGACAACTGGACTTCAGAACTTTTGGTATAGGACTAGAAGATTATGTACAACCTCCCTAGTTCTCTCACAGATCCTCTCAGATGGCAGGCCAAGATGATGCTGAAGGTTGCATAGATGACAGGATGGTGACTGAGGTGATATCTTGTCAGGGCCAAGTGACCTTCTATGGTGGATGGACAGCACAACAAATCTGTCTCTGGCTCATCTATTCTCCCTGAATGGGGCCTTGAAGAGTTGAAATTCATCCTGAAAAATCTCTTCATCACACAGGTCTCCAGCCCTGTGTACCAGGATGCAGATAATGGCCTGCTTGTTTAAAGGATGGTGGTGTCATAAGATGGAGTGTATGAAGGTCCATGTTCATCAATATTTGGTAAACCTTGTGGCCCAGGGAGCCCTCAGATCTCTAGTGAATATCAATGACTAGGGAGTGAAGGTGGCCATTTTTTTCAGTCTCCAAGGGGAAATTAATGTTCTGGTAGACGGTCCAAGAACCTCTACAGTTTCAATGGCCCATGCCACCAAATCACAAAGATGTCATCCATGTACTGAAACTAGCAAAGGGAGCTATGGATTTCTTTGCCCTTAGGTGCTGGAATTAAATGCAGGATGTAATCTGAAACAGCCAAAATGTAAATGCCTGCCATTACTATGCAAACTGTTGGCAAAACACACACACACAGTGACTTCACACATTTCAGCTTCACATTTCACCTTGCCTAGTTAACTTCTGGATCCATCTGGTTAATATAATGCTTTTTCATTGAAGTCCTCCATGCAGAAGTCAGTGACCATGAGTAACAGTAGTGATCCTACTGACACTCCACCAGTTTGCTAAAGTAGGTCAGAGAATGGTGGAAGTGTCATGATGTCCTCCTCAAAGCACTGACCCAGCAAGTATAAGGCTTCCCTCATCAGCACTCTGGTAAAGGGTAAGACCATGGCTCACCATGTTGCCCTAAGGTCCAGCTCATCGAGTGATAAATTTGTGAATGCATGGGGTAGAGTTCTTCATATGAAATGGTGAGTTCCACATGCGGGGCCTCATCATACCAGCCAGGTGCTTTAACAGCTTTTAGGTTGAGGCTCCACTGTAGCTCACAACAGGCCCTAGGTAACTTCTTCCTTATGAATTGTAGGGAGTATGTGAAACCTTGAGAGGCTCTGAAGCCCACAGACATACTTTTTGGCAGAAGACTTCTTGATGAGAAGATGTATGTTTTACTTAAGTTCTACCGATATGGCAGGGGCCTTGGTTAACCTTTTCTAGGCTAGTTCTCCCAAGAGGGCAACAATCTGTCATTAGCAATCAGTGACAGTGCGCAGTGCACTGTTGCAGTGTCCTTGTCTGCTGGGAGAACAGTGAAGTTGGCACTGAAATGCAGAACCATGCTGACTTCATTTCACTACCAGTCAGACTGTCTCTTGGTCTTGAATAGCCTTTGAGAATCCTGACAGCTTCTTGTCTTTGGAGTTTTCGGTAACCTCCACTGTTAGTGTCCTTATGATTTCCTTCACCCCATTAGGGATAAATGCATGCATGGCCAGTGTCACTGGGAACATCAGGCTTTTGCCTAATGCTATGTATGCAGAGATATTAAGCAGCTAGTGGCTCAAGGTGACAACTGTCTCCTTAACAGTGAGAGAGAAATACAGATTTCATGCTGCTTTCAGTTAGTTTTTCATATTAAAAAATACCTCAATAAATGTTGCACACTTCAACTCTTGGATCAGTTGACTGATTTTCACAGTTGTTATCTACGAGTATGTCATGCCACTGCATGCCACACCAGTAGAAGTTAAGTTTTTCCAGTCTACACCATGGAGGCATATAAGGGGAGTTGAGGTATAGCTGCACTCATTTTTAACCTTGGCACTAGATGGACATGAGTGCTTAACTCCACACCTCGGCTGCTTTACCCCAGTAAAAAAAACCCTGGTACCCACAGAATAGGAGGCTGGGTGGGTCCTAGAGACAGTCTGATGTTTTGAAGAAAAAAGTCTCTTGCTTCTACTAGGATTCAAACCCTGCACCATGAAGCCCATAGCCTAGTCACTATACTGACCATGCTACTCTGACTCCTTGCCACTTCAATGCTGTAATTTTAATTTTGTACAGACAGTATAACAACACAACAGTTGCACAAATTTGTGAGCCAGAAGCAACACCAGAGCCACTTTCTACAGGGGCCTGAAATAAAGCGCTGTAATAGAGCTTCAAAAATAATATTTTTATGTAACATAAAATAACACCCTGGCAACTGTGTGAACATCTTTTGCCTGAAGTTTGATGCCTGTAACTGAGCATCCAATGGTCGCTGTGTATCTCTCAGATACATGCGATTTTGATTGTTTAATGAGAAAGTACGCTGATGTACTTCTGAGTAGCTGCCTGTTGTTGCTTCTCAGATGCCTATGGAGTGGGTTTTGTGTTCCTAATTGCACACTTTTGGCTGTCTTTGGCAGTTTGTATCTGACAGATACACTACGGCCGTCTGTGTTGCAAGTGAAACGTTAGTTACTGGGGGCCACGATAGATTGCTTAAACTGAATAAATGCAGAGGGTGATGAGCAGAAGGAAACTAATAAAAACTATGTGAAACCAAGAGATCGTGACTTGGAGAGTACAGCAGACACTAAGTCAGATGATAAGTGTTGTTATGAAGTGGATGCTACTGACAACTGTTTTCATTGGAAAGGATAAGACAAAGTGGGGTAAGGTAACAAGTTCTATACACACTCAATACAGATGGCAAAATGCTGTGACAAAATTACTTAGGATTACTAGCCGGCAATGGAAGCCACTACACCCTATGAAACACAGAACAGTCTCATGACAGATGAAATTTTAAATAAAACTGTCCAGCCATAAAAGTGATACCAAACAGAGACAAAATTGAGATAAAAGCTTTCATCACTCTTCTGTGCTTAGCTGAAGCGCTGTGGAGTAACAAGCACAGTCTGGAAGAATTGTGGGGTACTGACAGAGATGGCACTGAAACATTTTGCTTAGTGATGAATCAGAGGTGCTTCAAGTTCCTAATCAGATGCATTCTTGAATAAACCAGAGTTGTATCCATAAAATTCTTTACCTTTTATTAGCAGAAACCTAGAATGTATCTCAGAGATACATACAACCAACTATATACATATTAGGGGCACAACCAAAGAAGGGTTAGAAATGCTGCAACCAGGCATGTAAAATCTGGTATGGAGGTAAATAACCAACATAAAAATTACACCATTATGGAATAGATACAATACTTTCTTGAAAACCATGCACCCTTTTTTCCCCCCCTAAAAAAGAAATGTAACAAAGAATTTGGGTGCACAGCATATTCATGGCTAGAATGGCTAGATTGGCAAAGGTGTGCAGGTTACTTGTGAGGAGGAATGCACATTTCATACATGAGGAGGATGAAAATGGGCACAGTCTGATCATAACAAGTTTGGCAGTAGTCCGTAGCCCATTATGAAGGTGGCAACTCTACTCATTCCAAATACCATTTCACCTTGATGTTTTTCTGCCCATGCATCATGAATTGACTATATATTAATTACCAACTTGATGCATTGATTATTATTTATTCATAAAATGCTATTCTCCTCTACATGTTGTGAGCCTCAAGTGCTCATCTTCAGGAGGATACAGTTGTATACATGCAGCATATGGTACTGTCACTCTCTATGAGAGTTCCTGGTGGCCTGTCGGTACACAGCTTGAGTATTGTAGATGGTATATTCTTTGTTATAATATATACAGGGTGTTTCACGACTTGTGGACATTACTGCACAAGGTGATTTCCTAGGTCTTTGTGATCAAAAAAGTTCATATAAACAGGTGTCTGATTTTGGACGGTTATGGAGTTATGGGCATTTTTTAATTCCTGTACACGCCCTTGTGTGAACTGCGTCTTATGGAACCAGCTGGCGGGTGATGCACTCAGCTTGGTGGCTTATCGTTTGTGTCAGCTGCAACGAGCAATATGCGCAGTTCACAACCTAGCGGCAGCCTGTGTTGCGGCCGGCAGTGGCATTTTAGAAAACCAGCTTTAAGCACAGATCAATTCAAATTAAAGGTGATTTCATGAAGTTAACTTTACATTTATACTTTAAATGTATCATGTATTATGTTAGTTTATTATTTTGTTCCGTTTATTGTCAATAATCGTTAACTTCTATTCTGAGTTTCGAGAGGTCGTAACTCTGTAACGGTCCAAAATCGGACACATGTTTAAGTGAACTTTTTTGATCACAAAGACCTAGGAAATCACCTCGTGCAGTAATGTCCACAAGTCGTGAAACACCCTGTATATATATGTACATAGTTGTAGACCATCTCCACTGTGTCTGCACCCTGAAGTCCTGAGTTCCCCAGTAAACCACCCCTTGTCAAAACCGCTCGTGACTATGCTACCACAGAGATTGCCTGTTTGGGCTACACGTTTCCATGCCATCCCCAACCTAGGCACTACAGATTTGGTGGCAGCAGTGTATCCTCTGAGCTACAGGGTCATTGTCCCTACCCATGACCTTCTGGGTCAAACTTTGGCAACGGTCGGCGAACTCCTGTGGTCCCTCACTTTTTTCTTGTTTCGCCATCTGGAGTTTCGTGAAGTAATACTGATTGGGGCGTACATCTTTAAATCTTTCACGGAATGCCCTCTTAAACCTCTCGCCTGTCATGTCTCCGGCACGGAGGTCTAAGTTCGAATTATAATATGCCTTGGCCGGGTCCAGTAACCGTAAAATTGCGACCTGTAAACAATCAGTGTCATCCCACCGGCCTATCCTAGCAGCTCCCTCAATGCTGCCTAGAAATTCTTCTAGGAGTGCAGCCGACTCTGCACCGGACCATTTTGGTACTAGTGAGATAAGCGAAAGATCCTTATGGGCCGTAGGCATCGCCATTGACAAATGGTCCCTTAACCGTGTTATTTCTGCTTTAGATTCCTCTAATTCTAAATGCAACCTCTCAGACATGATGTGAGTCCGTTTGTGTTCTATTAAAAAATTTTGAATTTAGAATTTGGGACGTGGTAGACCCAGGCTGTGCCGTGCCTTTGCAGGGTTGGGGTCTTGTAGTTGAGGAGCAAACTCCTCTTACACAGGCTGCTTTCTCCCGTAGTCTGAAAAAACAGACTAGCTTCCCAGCTAGGAGTTTGAGCATCAGAAAGCGGTGTAATTGCTGGACAGACCCTTAGGCTTCCCATGGAGCACTGTTGCAAGTCTGCTGCTTTCAACAGGACGTAATCATGCTGGCTGAGCGAAAGGCCGAAAAAGGAAAATTCAGGCAAGTACTTGATAAACTTATCCTCAGCTATTCATGAGGGAAGGACAATCAGCTCGTACAGAGAAAAGAGCTGGTCTGCGGTTCTCAATTCATTATTAATTTAATACTGTGGCTGTTCCCTATCACAGCTACTGTATCAAGTCATACGTTAAGAAAGCACCCAGATACATAAAAATCACAAGCTAATTTAACCGATAATCTGCCCGACTTTCGGGACAAACAAAAGTCGCCGGGAGTTCGTGTGGCTTATTCCTGTGTCTGCATAATCTTGATGGGCGGACCTTGCCCTTCTCACTCAAGCTGTGTACCGACAGGCCACCAGGAACTCTCATACAGAGTGACAGTACCATATGCTGCAGGTATACAACTGTATCCTCCTGAAGATAAGCACTTGAGGCTCGAAACATGTAGAGGAAAATAGCATTTTATGAATAAATAATAATCAGTGCATCAAGTTGGTAATTAATATATAGACCATTTTACCTATCACAGCTCTGTCTTCCCTTCATGTACATATACACATCTGCAGTCTGCATAGTGGGAGTGGACGCTATAATGCCACATGGTATACACATGAGTACTAAAGTCATGCATTTAGGATATGACAAAGATACAATTAAACAGGCAAAATCAATTGGATATTGTCCTGCTAGCAGGAAATAAAATTTTATTTCTGAAAAAGGAGAAGGTGTTCAGGAATACTAAAGAAACAATGTTCAGCTTTGGTGTTCAGTACCAACTAGGGATAGTCTGTGTCTCTGCAGCAAGCCATCTGATACAAATGTGAGGCTTTAGAGGTAATAAATAGACATCAAATTTAAATTTGCAGTATGGTAGATACTTACACTAAACTTGCATATTTTAAAATTTAAACTGACAGAATAAAACAAAATAAAACAACAAGATTAACAGATGTGTTGAATCAGATATCTATGCCACTGTAAAGGAGACTGTATAAGATATACTCAACTCCTCCCTCTGTTGAAAAATTAAGACACTGTGAATATGTACATATTTTTCCACATTCCATTCACTGAGAGGGAGAACCAAGGATTAAGACTTTTCATTCAGTATCAACCATTTTCTGTCTCCTATTATGACATAACATAGTTGGTACAGTAATTAGCATATGGGCTGAATGACCTAAGAATTGTGGTTGGAGTCCTTGTAGGGCAAAGACCTTTTTTCCAAGGCATCCAGACCAGATTGGGGGTCCCAACCATCCTCCTGTTACATGCTTATGAGGGGCTATTTCTACTGGGGTAAAGTGGATGTGGTAACATAATAATAATTCTCCACGTAATGCTAAAGTTAAGCACGGGGGAAGCTACACCTCCATTCCTCCATATGCCTTCATGGCATGCTCAAGGGTAACTTTTTGTTTTCCTACACAGCATTTAATCTGAAGTGCAAATGCAACAGAAGATGCTATGGGTGGGGACGGTCTTCAGGCAGGGATGCAACCTGATTTTTAGACACTGTTAATGTAAAACAGTGATGAGCAAACTACGGCCCGCGGGCCAGATGCGGCCCGCTTAGAGGTTCTATCCGGCCTGCGGCAGATTTTAAAATAATAGTATAGAAATTTTCAATTTCAGTGTTTTGAAAAAATTCATTT
>Ga0209629_10003713_pt1 | contig 11059 bp, 10 predicted proteins | sample TergutCu122P5_FD_187286 | JGI IMG/M metagenome (GOLD analysis project Ga0209629, IMG submission 187286) | Cubitermes ugandensis P5 segment gut microbial communities from Kakamega Forest, Kenya - Cu122 P5 (SPAdes) (version 2) | ecosystem: Host-associated > Arthropoda: Insects > Digestive system...
CGCACGCGCGCGCACACACACACACACACACATATATATATATAGTGAACTGATGTGTCAGTGAACAGAGAGCTTAAGTGGCTTTTATTCTCAACAAGAGTAGGGTAAAATAATAGAAGTTACAAAACTTTTATGTATATTTTACCATGTAGGGTAGATACAATTCATGAAATATTGTTATGCTCAGTAAATGTCTGTGGTGATTTTACATTTTGTGCTGCACTTTAATCACTTTTTGCTAATCAATCCCATTTATACAAGTTAAGCAGAAGTGTGCCATATGTAGACCTAATGACAATTTCTCTTTAAACCTTTAACCCATTTGAGTAGAATATTACTATAAGACAATTCATGTTATATGGAGACAGGCTGTGCCATGTCTCAGGTAGTTACTGCTTGTCTCTCATTGCGCAGGCCCAAGTTCAATCCCAGGTTAGTCCCAGGGATTTGTGGTACTTCATTTTTCCCCTGTCTGCAACATTCCACCAATGCTCCATACTCAATCACTTTCTACCAACTATACATAACCTTAGAGATCAACAGTTCATTCATTCGTTCCGTTGCCATGTGCAGAATGTGACGTTTCCTTGCCGTTCTCAGGAGCTTTTTCCATTCCTGTTATATAATTTTTCCTGCCACCCTTCTCCACCAACTATTCTTCCATCCTCTCTCACTTCATCTTGCCATCTATTTCTTGGTCTACCTCTCAATATTTTGTTTCCAAATTCATATATAATACTCTATGGGGAATTCAATTTTGTTCCGCTCTCTGTACATGCCCAAACCAACGTAATCTATTTAATCTTATTGTCTCTGTTATAGAGGGTTTTTTAACAATTGCGTCGATTTCTTTACTGGTTAATATTCTCCAATTTTCTTTTTCATTGTCATATACTGGGCCTAAAATTCTACTATACACTTTCCTTTCAAAAATGTTCATTTGCTTTCTATCTCTCTTTGTCAGTATCCAGGTTTCTGATGCAGTGTCATTAAATAAAACACTTCATAGTGTATGAACTGAATACTTTTACTTTCCAAACTTACCTTAAGTGTATAAAGATATCCAGGATGTGGATTTGTGAGGTATGGCCACCAGAAGTTTGCTTTAGGAATGTGTATTTTCCCAGTGACTCCTTTAATTGATGTTACTTTTGTTCCATTTTGTTCAAACACAGTAACAGTGCACTGAGGTGTTGAAGACAGGTCCCTCTGTTTGTTCTTATATCCCACTATGTACTTGATAATGCCTAGTAATGAACACTTAGCTAAGAATATGGCAACACAGATTTCATTAACAAATCTCTTTCTATACACAGCATGATGGGCTGCCATGGTAAGGGAAGGTTGAAATTGCCTCTGTTCCTTGGCACCTTGTCATGAAAACACTCATCTGACTTGTACCATGGAGGTGTCAGGTTTGAATCCCAGCTATCCTTACTGTGGATTTTGCCAACAATACTTCAAAAGGCATGGGGGCACGTGGTGGTGCAGTTGGCTTAGGCACTGCACTACAAGCCGGTAGGTCGCAGGTTCAATTCCCAATGGTGTAATGGGAATTTTTCATTGACATAATCCTTCTGGCTGCACTATGGCTCAAGGGGGTCAACTCAGCCTCTAACAGAAATGAGTACCAGGAATATTTCCTGGGGGGTAAAGTGGCCAGTGTGTACGGCTGACAACCTTGCCACCTTCATGTGTCGAATGTCTTGAAATCTGGGAGCTTTAACCTCCTGGAACCCTTAGGGCCTGTCCAGGCCTGTAATGGGACTGCTTAACCTTATTACTTCAAAAGGCATAATTGCATCCTTCCATATTCTTTCCAAAGCATTATCCACTCACCATTCAACAACTTAATGCTATATAATCTGAGATAATGAATGCATTATTAAATAAATCATAAACACATAAATAATAAAATAAAAGCACATAGCAGGAAAAGAGTAAAATTTCCCTTACAGTACTTCAATTGAGCAGCACAACAAATGGTAGAGTGGTGGTATAGTTTCACACACCAAAAATATGAAGAAGAAAAAATTCTCTAGCCATATCGAGAATTAAGTTCCCTGGTCATCCAACCTAGTCACTATATTTACTGAGCTGACCTGGCTCAAATGAACAATCCTGACACACAGGCACACAATATGGTAACAGTCAAGCTAAAACAGGTGCAAGCAGGTAGTTATAAAACATAAATACTGCTTTAGAGGCTACCAGTTTCTGGGATGTAATGCCATGTAGTTTCATGGAAATTTAATGACATTTACGAGAAAACTGCTACCTCCAACTTCACTTCCTAATCACTACCATCAGAAGTTCATCTTGGTTACATACACACATACATACACATACATACATACACACATAAACATTCACAGAACCATCATCCGCACCAGTTGGATTGAATGTGGAATTCGTCATGAAAAGAGCTAAATAGCAATATGTTTCAAGTCAAAACAATAAGTTATAAAATTACATAAAACTAGTAAGAACATGATAAATTACAAAGAAGAGGTCATAAACACACAATAGTTCAAAGCAACTTTTGAGTGTTTATGATCTTTTCTTTTAATTTATCATGTTCTTACTAATTTTATGCAACTTCATCAAACTTCCCATTCAACACTCTCTACAACTAAAATCTAACATGTAGTAGTAATTTCTTACAGATGTTTTGGGACAACCTCCAAGAGACCAATAGGTTGCCCCAAAACAACAGTAAGAAATTACCACTATTCACTGCGTAATACCTCAGAAGAGCACAGTTCTTGGCTACTTCGTGGCAGAAGCCCAAAATCAGTTTTACTTAATAACAAAGGACAAACATTCAAAGAAGGTATAGACATGTTCAGCATCTACTACTTACCAGCATTTTGTTCTATATCAGTTATGACTGTAATATCATCTATGTATATCCGTGGAGTGGTATACAAATAAACAGGCCTATGGATACCAGCATAATTGAAGAAATCAAAGTCATGATGGAACAGTACATAACCTGGTGGGTACCTAAGTATGGAAGGAAATCAAATGATCACTATTGCAGAAGTTTGTGTTCAACTGTAATGAACAATTAGATATTTCCACTTCATATTGTGGTCTTCTGAGTTCCAACAACATGCAATCTGCCAGATAGTTACAAACATTCACAAAAACCTGATCTTGCCATTTCCAAGGCAGAAAAAAACAGCAGCATGTTCCTCCAAAGACAGACTACAGAGTGTCATAAACCAGAAGACCCCAATATGAAGTTTCTTCACTGTGAAAACCTCAAATCTCAAACCAGCTTTCCAAGTTTTCCGTCTTAAAATGTATATAAGTCATTCAATATGAAAGCACAAATGCCAGATAAAATGAACTGGTATTAATGTTGTGAATAATATATTTGCATATTATTCAAGTAAAAAATCTATCAAGATAAACATGCTCTTATACACTGGAGGTGGGGATGGCAGGTTCTACTGAAGTATTAGTACCTACCTGTCTGCCATAACTACACAGTATCACAAAGCAGAAGGCTGTACTCTTGATCTTAAATTTGTCACACTGCAGTACATACTTGTACAAAAGGTTTTTTAAGACACAGTAGAATTTATTATTTTAATTATAATTCTAATATAATCAAACTTCCAATTCTACATAGTTCTGATGAAAGTAGTGTGGTATTAATGGTCGGATTGTTATTATTTTCTTCAATAATACTCCTTGCCAATTTCCACTTAAATATATTTTAATAAAAAAAAGTAAAAGGTAAAGCAGTCCTGTTACAGGCCTGGAGTGGCCCAGAGGGTTCCAGGAAGTTAAGGTTCCCAGATTTCATGACAATGGCACAGGATGGTGGTAAGGTTGTCAGCCTTACGCACTGGCCGCCTTTACCCCCAGAAAATACACCTGGTACTCATTTCTGTTAGAAGCTGAGTCGACCCCAGGGCCATAGTGCAACCAGAAGGATTATGTCACTGAAAAATTCCAATGACACCATCAGAAATCGAACCCATGACCAGCCAGTTTGTAGTGTTGTGCCTTAACCACCCAGCCACCGTGTGCTGTTTTGGTTTTATGCTAGTGTGCCAACCAAAGAGCTAACTGAGGGCAGAGACTTCCATGAAAGTTGACATCCCTCGGTTTGTTTAGCCATTCCTGCATCTTACTGCATCGCTTGGCTCAGTGACAGACACCTTAAACTATAACTGGGATTGCCCTTACACTGAGTTTCCCATTGTAGTTGAAGACCTCGATGTGGACAAAATGAGGACCATTATTCAGGAGGCAATAGGCCTTTATGAAGAGGTATAATTTTGGCTGGAAGGCTTTCTGGGATTACAACCCAGATGTTTAAGGTTAAGACTCACAGTGAAATTCAGGCACTTATGTGAAGCCACAATTCCTGGGAAGGGTGCAGGCTGTGCCCCGTCTTTGTGTGTTATACTCTGGCATTCACCTTACAACTGAAGAAAGAAGTGCAGAAAAACCTCACTCAGGGTATTCAAAAAGTGCCAGTTGCTCATGATTCAGTATGTTGACGTGGCCACCTTTTGACAGGTAGTCATGACAAATTTGTCAATCCTGGTCTCCATTGGAATGCTTTATGAGACCTGGGTCAACACTCGGTCAGTGTAGACATCTGCTGAGATGCCTAACTGATGGGTTCCTCACATCACCTAACTCTGAGACCAATTTCTCAGAGAGCTGATGTGGTCAGCAAAGAATGGAACTCCCAAATCCTCGAGAATATGCCCATGACCAGTGTACCAAGGTGCATTGGTAGCAATGCAAACACATGTAGATTGAAGCACCTGCAGTTTCTTGGAATGGGTGCTGGCAGTGGACCTCCAGATGGGCACACATAGTCCATCAGAGGAGAGACGAGCTGCTTATACAGCAGGACACCATTTCTGATGTAGGGACCACTCCTCTGAATGCATGTGTGACCAACCACCCAACCAACTAACCAACCAACCAGAGAGCTTCTGATTCCATGCAAGTCGATGTCCCTTGTTTTGTTTAGCCATTCCCGCATTAACCGCATCACTGGGCTCAGTGACAGACATCTTCAGCTGTAACTGGGATTGTGCTTACGCTAACAATTTCCCACTGAGGTTGAAGACCTCGATGTGGGCAAACTGAGATCCATGGCCGGTGTGCTTGGAATGCCTTGCCTTTTAAATGACGCAACCACCTGAATGACCGCTCTGTTTGGCGGGTGGGCAAAGCAAGTCACAGCGGTAGGCTGAGCGACTACCAGTGTAGTGCTTGCCGGTTGATGGCACGGCCATGTGGATGGGCCGTTTCTGAGTTGCAGTGCTGCTCTGGTTGCTACAGCCAGTGTGGGGTTCAATGCTTGTGTGGGGGCATGTGAGAGGGCCATTTCTGACAACAGTAGGAAGTTCTCACAGTAGTTGATGTGTAGGTTTGCTTGGTTTCTGGACTTTGCCTATTGTCTAGTGTTCCAAAAACAACACGGAAGTTTCCAAAACTTTGTACTGTTTTGGAAACAAGAGATGATGAGCAAAGACAAGAAACCAAATAAGACTACATGTATGCAAAATCTTACATACACCATTTACCTGGGGATATCAGAAATTAAAAAGAACATTGATTAAACAAAAGTTTGAATATGGTATTCTTAAGGGATTAAATTTTCTGGGATATGATGCTGTGTCACTAGGTAAGAATAGAATAGAATAGAATGTTGATTTAAGCTCTTTTGCTCCTGATGCACGTAGGCCTTTCTGACAGGCCCTTTGTGCCCCTTAAACTGGTGTCCAAGTCATGGGAACCCTGTTCCTATATTAAAATTCCAGAATGCCCTCAGACTTAACACTTCCAGCTACCTAAGGATCCAAGAAAAGGAACCCAAATAGGAATATAATATATAATAAACCAACAAGATGCAACTCTGGCAGTATTGTGTTTATTAACAACTACAAGTAAGTTCTACATGTTTCAGATGCCCTTTGTGTCCATCATCAGGAGCACTATAAACTGTAACAGCAGCCACTGGTGTTTGTCATGAGTTGGGTTGGAATGAATCCTGTATAGATGTCAAGGTCGGTGTGCACTCTACTATTCCATGGCCAAAATGTAGTTGTTAATAAACACAATACTGCCAGAGTTGCATCTTGTTGGTTTATTATATATTATAGACTTGTGATGCATGGAAACTCAAATATAAAATCCAAATAGGAATGTCTGAGTGTGGCAAAGGCTTGACACTCACACAAAACATGAGCTGAGGTTTCCTCCTCTGCCCCACACCCCCTACAAAAGGGACTGTCGATCAGCCCCTTTATGTAGAGATGTCTTCTCAGGGTGTTATATCCAGTAAGGAGGCCAGTCCCAACACTGGACTGTACCCTGTTAAAGGACAGTGGCCCACTCTTAGCAGTAGGATTAGGGCCCGAGATCAGTCTTCGAGTCTGTATCTGAGTACTATTAAGACCCTGCCACATTGCCATATGCTTGCTGTCAGTGCAGCCTTTTATCTTTTTTCTTACATCAATCCCCACATTAAATGTGGGATACGACTTCTGCAACTGCATCACTATGCTGCCGTGCCCTCGACTGGGGTGACGATACAACCAACATCTCAGACTCCAGAGTTGATGCGCAACTGATGCTGCCTCACCCTGAACCACTAAATCAAGTGTAAAAGGCAAGTGTGTCCATAGCACCTATAGTAGTGTGCAATGCCCCATTATCCCTAAACGTAAAAATCTTTGTATTTTGCTTAGTCTTCTCTTGGCACTAGCCGTCTGACAGACAGGCCACCAAACTAGAGATGCGAAGGTGATGGAAGTCGAAAGATGGAGATGTACAGCCAGTAGACCACCTTAGGGGTCAAGCCCAACATCACACCATAGGCACTCCTACAGGCCAATAATAGATGGTGAGCCTTCTTCATCTTGGTATTCACTGCATGAGACCTGACACTGTGTTTGGGAATTTTCCCACTGCCAAATGACAAATGTCATCAGCATAACCCTGAGTAATTACACAGCCCATGTAAAGCCTTGTCATCAGATCAACAAAGAGGCACCACAAGAGCGGCGACAATATGCCCTCCTGGAGGCAACCCCTGGACACCGCAACCCTCATAAATAAATCATTACGAACCATTGCAGCCCTCCAGAGAGCTCTAATCCACTGTAAAATGGTGTAGAAACCCCATGTCTGACAAGAGCAGCATAAATGGTGTCAAAAGAGGTGTAGTTAAAACCTCCTTCTATATCTAGAAAAACACCCAGAGCTGTTTCCTGCTGGTCAAGTCCTTTCTCACCCCACACCAAGAGCTGATGAAGGGCTGTTTCCATGGATTTCCTAACCCAGTAGCAGTGGCATAAAAGCCAGAGCCTTTTCGCTTAAATACCTATCTACCATCCTCTCCATGGTCTTAAGTAAGAACGATGTTAAGACATGGGTATAAAATCCCTGGGTCCGGTATAGGAACTCCTGCTGGGCTTAGGTATACACTACCTTAATCTGATGCCATATGAGTGGAACATAGCCAATAGAATGGCAGGCACAAAAAATCCTGACCAGGTAAGGAATAACAATCATCTGCCCACTTTGCAGCAGGGCCAGGAATATGGGGCTAAGGTGGCAATTTCTGCAACCACCTGCCAATTGCATTGTTAGGTGCAGTGGGCAGCATCAGGGGCCACCATCCCCTCAGTAACCACAAATTATGAAAGTGCGTAGCAAGCAGAAGTTCTAAGTTTTCCCCCTTGGATTTTGTACGCATCCCCAAAAGAGCCACCAGATATTCCAGCTTGATTTTTGGGTCCCTGGAAAGAGCCCTCTGTAACCTAGCTGATATGGGTAAGTCATTAACGGAGTTACAGAGTGTCCTCCATGCTTCATTTGAGGCCTTACTTACCTCCTTTCTATATATATCCACTGAGCCTCTCTATAGAGTGCCCAGCTTTAAGGAGTCCTTTCCCTCCAGCTCTTATTAAAGACCCACCTCACTGCTCTTCTAAGGGACTCTAAATTAGGAGTTTGCTTTAGAGAAAATTTACCTGTATTTACAGGTTGAAGAGGACAACTGTCCTCATAGGCCGAAATTACAACCTGCTGAACAAAATGAACTGAAAGCCCCAATCCAGCCTCATTGATCATGTTCATTTCTGGACCCTGCTCCAACCTGCCCTTCAGTCCCTCCCTAAAGGAGTCCCAATTTGTACCCCCAGGATTCCTAATCAGACGTATCAGTACAGAACCCTCCAAATTGAACAGAATATGTCTGTGATCTGACAAGGAAGGTTCACAAGACATCTCCCAGTTTTTAAAGCTTTCCAAGAGTCCAAAACACCCCAGGGTAATAACAATCACCTCTAGCCTACTGGCAGTACAAAATGTATGAACATTGCCTTGATTTAGTATTCCCAAATTTGTAGAATTTAGAATTTCCAAAAATGCTGCCCCATTATCATTGCAGTTGGTGCTACCCCATACCACGTGTTGTGAATTGGAGTGGCATCCTATGACTACATAGAGGTTTCCTCTTCAAAATAACACATGAGTTCCCAGGTAAGTGGTCCTGGATATTCTGAAGGAACAATGTGACTTCATCTGCAAGAGTCAAGCAGTCCCAACAACACAGCATCACAGCCCAGAAGACCTGAATCTTCAGCAACACCACTGAAGAACCTCACATCTCAACAGAGTTTTCTTAACACCAAGGAATTCATGCACAGATTTATAAGAATTAAACTTGCTATAGGAACAGTACTACCTTGCGGTATCATTGGGATGCTGAACATAACCCTGTGGAAGAGTAGTTAGGTTCAGGGTATTATTCACAGCCACAGTGACAAGGTTGGAAGTACCATAAAGCAGCAACTGTGTAACATCAGCTTCAAATGGCAGATGTCCGCCAGAATGTTCACACGCTTTCTTACCATTTACCCACTGAAAACAGATTCACAGACATCACAATAGGTGCGAAGTGTTGTAATTGTGAAGGACTCATGCAAAATGATTACATTGTCCATCATACAAATGATTAGTTCCTTTTCAATACCCATTTTCACTTATCACAGCATAGAGATTATCAGTATGCCATAAATATATTACATAATTTGAAGTTATTAGTAGCTATGGATACAATGTCATATATTTTCCAATTATTTAATTTTAAGTGCACTCTTCTTTTTAGAATGCAAATACCAAATTATGAATCAAATTATTCAGAATATATAAATTCAAACATCCAAAACATATCACGATGACTTTGCTAGAAGTCAGTGGATTTGCTGTTGAAGATTCCAGTCTTCTGGGATGTGATAGTGTTGCTGGGTGACCAGTTCCCATGTTTTCAAGAATCACAGTGCCTTCAACATAGCTTCACAACTCAAAGGGCTGGAATTGCAACACTGCTGTGATAACTTAAAATCTCACAGAGTTACTCTACTTTGAATCCCATATTGGTGATAAACAAGAATGCCAACTGCAATTCAGAATTAATTTTTTTTTATTATAGTAGCCTTCACCTGTACTAATTTACAACTGTACAACTTACCACTACTGCTGTATAATGAACACTTCCAAACCGTAGTACAACACGTTGTTCAGCTATCCACCAACGCTTTGGAGGATAGAACTCACGCTGATACCATGCCCAACCAACAAAGTCACGTACAGTCGAATTAACAGTTACATCATTGTAACTGGATGGAACAGGCATCTGTGTCCACTGCAAATATTTGCATTCAAGATCTGTGACTTATATTAATGGTGAAAATATTATAATCATTTGTGTAATTCCCCTCATTTTTCCTCTTGATTTGTTACAGGACTAAAGAACAAGAACACATTCTTAATACAGAAATATAAATGAGTTAGTATTACATAATTCACAAGAAATGACAGAAGAACAGGCAAATGAATGAACAGATAAATAATAGGGGTTGGGATCAAAATGGTGTGTTTCATTTATGTATGATGCCCAACTGCTGTCTAGGTATACAAAGTTTTTCTTATATATATCTAGATTATATTAGGTACAGCAATAATGAAAGACTGCACAGTGATATTGATCAAACACACATAATTGTAGGTTTTTTGTTATGGTTTTGTTGTCATAACTCTTATCATCATTACCATTGTTATCATGGTTCCCATGTGAATTTGTGATATTTATGCAAGTACTGTATGATATTATTATTATTATAGGTATTCAGCCCTTCGGCCGGTTTGGGCAGAGACCAGAGCTCAGTCAGTCGACTGGTATAGCTCCGGTACGCTGCATCCTGGGCAAGTTCTTAGGGGTAGTTTGCCATTGCTTTCCCCGACTGTATGATATATAAAGAGCATTTTATGGATGTCTATGTCTTCATGCAAGCTGTTCACTTGCAGGTGTGAATACCGTATCTCTGGCCCATAAGATGCACTTTGATTTTTTCATTATTTTAGAAAAAAATAATGATGAATGTATTTTAATTTTAGTAATTTATTGGAAGAAAACAGGATTGTTACATACCAAAATTAGCAACCATAATATAATTTATTCATCATAGAAACCCAGAAAATTGTCCTATCTCAAAACAAAGCCTCTTTCTCATGTTTATGACATACTTATGGAATTCTATAATCTTTCTTTTGTACTCACAGGGCAGTTTTTGCGCTATTGTAGTTTCAGTAAATGTAATTGTAATTTATTTTGCCTTCCATATACATCTTTGCAGACATGGAATCAGTCAAAGTATATGAGTAAATATAGTATAAATTACAGTATATAGTTTACATAGATCATAACATTGGTAGGAATAATAGTCACTTCAGGTTATCTAAATGCCTAATATGGTATAAATTACAGTATATAGTATACATAGATCATAACATTGGTAAAAATCATTGTCATTTCAGGCTATCTGATAGAATTCATCAGTATTGTACAGTGTATGTTCCATCAGAAAACCCTTAAGCGTTGATTTAAAACGCTTTAAATCGTTCGAGAGGCCCTTAATGTGAGGTGGTAACTTGTTATAAATTTTGCATCCAGAGTATAGGACCCCTTTCTGAAATATTGTTAAATTTGTGTTAGGCATGTATAGGTTGG
>Ga0209629_10003714_pt1 | contig 11058 bp, 6 predicted proteins | sample TergutCu122P5_FD_187286 | JGI IMG/M metagenome (GOLD analysis project Ga0209629, IMG submission 187286) | Cubitermes ugandensis P5 segment gut microbial communities from Kakamega Forest, Kenya - Cu122 P5 (SPAdes) (version 2) | ecosystem: Host-associated > Arthropoda: Insects > Digestive system >...
ATTATCTCAATAACCGTTCAACTTGGGACATAGGTGTTTTGGGTTATATCGGTATAGTTTAACATAAGGAACATCCTCCCGAAGTTTGGTCCGTTCCTCCTGTGACACCCTGTATATATAGGTAAAGTAATCCCATGACAGGCCTAGACAGGCCTTAAGGCCCCAGATTTCAAGACAGTCGGCACATGAAGGTGGTAAGTTTGTCAGCCCTACGCACCGGCCGCCTTTACCCCCCAGGAAACGTTCCTGGTACTCATTTCTGTTAGAGGCTGAGTCATCCCCAGGGCCATAGTGCGACCGGAAGGATTATGTCAATGAAAAAATTCCAGTGACTCCAGCGCAATGCCTCAACCAAATGCGCCACCGCATGCCCCCCATATATATAAAATTCCTGGAGTTTATACGGCCACGTTGCTTTTATACCGTCACATCCCGTTGCACAAAGACTATGAATATCCTCCACGCCCCAGCACTGCCGACCGTGGTCGTGGTATGCTAATGTCTGCGAGGAACCGTCCGCCCCCCAGGCTCTCTGTGGGTGTAGCAATGCCGCCACATGGCTGGAGGCAAGGAGGCGGCGTGGGTGGTGGAACTGGGGATGTGACTTTCTGGCGCCGATCCAAAGAAATGATCTGTTGTAGTAATACTATCGCGCATCGCCCATTCAGAAGCCTCGAGGTTTTCTTGGAATGGTGACTGGCAGGTTGCTGGGTACCAAGTCGACCTTGTGAAGGTAAGACAAGCATTGCGCTGTTTCCGCTGCATCGCGATACTAAATCGTTCGAGATTATCTGTCATTCCATGCACGTGTTCGGCTTCAAGGTGCAGAATTCTGAACCCTGCTGAACAAATTCGAGACATGCGCAACACCGCAACCTTGCAGTTATTTTCCTTTAACTTTTAATGGATTAGGCTTTCTGTCATCCTCTGATTCACAATCTATCGCCAAGCACGATTTCCCAAGCGGTAACGCTCTTGGCTATTATTCGGTAAGTGGCAGGCTCGAGTCTCGACTAGCACACAGAGTTTCCTGATTCATTAGTTGCGTGGTTTCGTTCAGTCATTCCAGGAAAATTGCGGAATAGTATCTAAAGTTAGGCCACTACAGTTTCCTTCCTATTTTTTCCACGTCATTATCATTCTAACATTCGCGGATTTACAGTTAGGCCTAAACCTATTGACACGAAACAACTCATACCACATGATGAAGTTCTTAAGGCTTATCTGCAGCCATTCGATAGGATCCCCTGCGGTCACTCTGTGTCCGAACGATAGTCCATGTTTTCCCATATTCGGCGCATCACGTCTCGGTACACAAAATATATAGGTAAAATATAGTCAAACACACTTTTTAAATGCTTTTGTTACTAAGATGTTCTTATATATCTTCTCTCAACGACATGTTTCGGCCCTTCCACGGGTTCATCTTCAGGTTGACCACTTTTTTCTTTGCAAGGCAAACCATACAATTAGCAGTGCTATGCATTACTAATTGTATGGGTTGCCTTGCAAAGAAAAGAAATGATCAACCTGAAGATGGCCCATGGAAGGGCCGAAACATGTCGCTGAGAGAAGATATTTAAGAACATCTTAGTAATCAAAACATTAAACAAGTTTTGTGTGACTGTATTTTACCTATATTTTGTGATCCTTTACACCACAACGGGGTGCCTCACCTGAAAGTCTCGGTACACCTTGTTTACCGCCTCTATGATTCTGGAAGGTCACCTGATGCCACAACTACAGGACCACGACGACGGCACCAAGACTATTCCACAAGATGGCGCACCGCCGCATTTCCATACAGGTCCATGGCCATCACAATGCAGTGTTTCCTGGCAAAAGGACTGTAAATGTGGGACCTATTGGGATTTAGTATCTGACGTTTCCTGAAGGATGTGAGATTCGAACCCGCAATCCCAGTATGAGAGCAGCCGCAGACCCACACCCTAGACTGCGCGGCCACTGGGATCGGCTACTGACTGATTACTTGCTGGAAAACTCTGTGCTAAGAATCCCGGTTTAATGAATGAAATTCGAACTTACGCGCCCTGAATTTTTAATGCGAATGAGTGTTAGATCGGGTACAGGACAGCCCCTCCCCTCATACAAATTTTGTTCCTTTACTTCACCGTTACGACTTCCACTACCGGGTGTTTTATAATAAAATACGCAGGCGCAGCAGTTGCCAACTAAAAGCCGCGGCGTTTTCTCGGCTTATGCGTGAATGGCGGTGAGTTTGCGGTTTTGCCCGTCCCACAGGCGTTGTCGTCTTGCAGGGGTTCGCGCAGGCTAAGAGACTTCAGACCGCAAGTCCGGCCGCAGCAAAACTGATTTACTCAACGAGCTGACAGCGGGATCCAATCCGTTCTAGAAACCACTTATTCGACTCAAAGAGATTGCGCTTCCACTCGTGACATGTTCGGGACATCAGGAACGCAAATCTTTCACTGTATCTGGCGATTTTGAATGTATGTTAATTTGTGTCGGTTTTGTTTTTGCACGAATTAAACGAAGTGAACACGTCAAGGATTCACAACAGTCTCTCAGTCTATGTTGTATTTTCAGTTTCTGCCAGTAAATCACATTATATGGCTCTGGTAACACTAACAAATGCACAATTGTACCTAAATTTGTTGGTGTTACTAGAGTTTTAATACATCATAATGCTCGGAATGAATAATTTAAAAGCACGCCATATGGCCTTGAATGATTGAGTGCTCCTAAATCATTAATTCGAAAGAATAAAACAAGAAGACGCCGTGACCTATTCTGAGGCAGTATGTCCGTATTTTTATGAAGGGACAGAGCAATACTCTGACAATGCTGTTTTTTCCAACAATAACAAGTAGGTTTAAAAGCAATTTGGTTTCTTACCTTGACGTTTTTCTTAAAGTAGCTTAATCACGCATAGTGCTTTATACAAATTTATATCTTTTCCTCGTGGATGCTACAAGCCCATTTAATCCTCCTTCATTTAATCAAGTTGACGACATTAAATTGAACAATACTTGTGAAAGTCCGCATTTTTACTTTTGTCATTCTGTCGTCCGGGATGTGAGACCATTCAATTTAGTACACAGGTAATTCTTCGAACTAAACTACACGGCGTCACCCTCCGGATGATAGCAATCTTCAGATTGTAGCTAATCGCTGGAGCAGCCAGGATTTTTTTAAGGGGGTGGCTATCATAAGGATGATCTGGCAGACTGTAGCCCTCCATCTTCTAAGGCAGATTTTTAACACTTCGTTTAAATATTTCAGCAGTTTGTTTAATTTTAAAAATTCAAACTTTTTGTCTAACATACATGTAGAATAATATACAAAATAAGGTCTTTGCCAGTGATATGAAGTTAATGCAATATTTACAAACATTTTTAAGCAAAAATATTACATTAAATATGTTATGAGGAAATTAGAAACGGAAATTTCATTATTTTAAAACAATTCCAATAGTTTTAAAATAGTTTTCACACTATTTTTCATCCGGCCATGTAGTGTAAATAGCATGCTGTATAGTAATGCAACTGAAATTACAATTACACTGCCCAATATGAAATGTGCCGTAAATTCTGTAAAATTACATCCCTATGTAAAAAAATCATAAAAATATGTTGCTTATGTAGGATGTAAATATACAAGAGTATATTAAAGTATGAATATAGATGTCACAAATTTCGCGTTTACAGAAGAGTCCTATGCGTGATCTTCCCCTTTTTAATGTATAAAAACTTAACCAATTTTCACGAATTCGAAATGTACGAGTATATTTTCGTAACTCCGGGTGCTCAAGTTGTGTGTGTGTGTGTGTGGGGGGGGTTGATCAATCCTCCCCACCCTTCCTGTGGCGGCGCCACTGTAACTTATTACTGATGTACAAGAATTTTAATGACACATTATCACATTCATAGATTGTACACCGTTGATTGATATGAGTAGTGAACTCTGACATACATGCAGTAAGGCTCTCTGGTCCTGTTAATACAAGACCCCAACTCATTCCATACAGTAACATGGGAACAGGAAAGCCAGTAAGGGTAGTTGTCGTTCCATACTCGAACTCGGTACCTAGCAGGAAGTTCTGACCTTACATAAATTATCTTGGTGGGAGGTCCGGGTGCTAGCCACAGGGTTACCTGGGCGTCCCGTGTGACACTGGTGAGACAGACTTGACAATTGCATGCTGATCGGCGTGTCTGTGGAATCGTGGCACCTGGAAGCAAGAGGTTGCCCTCCCATAACCAATGTGTAATGAACAACATTAGCGTGTGTACTGTAGCAGCACCATTCCTGAGCTGTGTCCAACCGAAGGTAGGGTCTTATGGTTCTTACTTCCAGTACCGACAGACTTACAGAGAAAAATGGTCAGTTTCTGTGTAATCGGTATAGTGAGTGGTGTAAGGGCTGGGCGATCTGGGGTTCGAATCCCAGCAAAAGTAAGAGATAAAACTCTTCTTCAAGACGTCCAGACCTTCTATGCTGCCCGCTCAGCCTTCAGTGGCTAGCGGGGATAAAGCGACCGGGGGCGTAGGTTTGACCACGTGTCTTCATCTAATGTCATGGCTAAGAGTGAGTGGAGCTGTACCTCCACTTTCTTTATATGCCTTAATGTTGTGTGTCGAGACAGCTTTACCTTTACAGACAGTGTAATGTTATTAACCATTTATATCTCATGAAAGCGATGAGCATTGGTAGAATTATTCTAAGAGGGGAAAACCGAAGTACTTGAAGGGAAATCTGCCCATTGCCACTTCGTTCATCACAAATACCATTTTTCATGCCCTGAGAGCGAAGTCGGCCTTCCGGGATGAGCAGCTGGTGCATAAGAGTCTGAGATATGGCACGAACTACCGATAATATTACACGTATAAATTATGGAGTTTATCACTATGAAATTTTAAATCCTGCATTTCATTAATTCTTTTCAGAACTTCAAACGCTTTCTATCTTCCGGTATTCCTTTCCAGATATATATATATATATATATATATATATATATATATATATATATATATCAAATTTTCCAGCAATATAAAGAATGAACCTAGGTAACCTTATTTTACACGGCGCAACACACCCTAGTGGACCAGGACCTCCTCACTGTCGAGGCTTCATGATCACACTCAGACACACCACGCTCGGTACGACTATTCTGTACGAGTGATCAGCCCGTCTCAGAGACCTTTACCTGACAACACACAACGCTACACACATAAGAGAAGGACATCCATGTCCCCGGCGAGATTCGAACCCACAATCCCAGCAATCGAGCGGCCGCAGACCCACGCCGTAGAACGCGCGGCCACTGGGATCGGCTAGGTAACCTTGTAGAAGGTAAACAATCCCTGTACAGGCCTGGACAGGTCGCGAGGGTTACTGGAGGTTGAGGCTCCCAGAGTTCAAAACAGTCGGCCAATGAAGGTGGTAGGTTGTCAACTTTACGCACCGACCGCCTAAGTAACTTTATAGTTGAAAATAGTCAGGTTCTTGAGCGGCAAGCAGCAGGATTATATTGTATTGTCCCTGGATACACCCCCTTGTAGCGAGAATGGGCTGAGTTATACCTCTGCCTGCCCTCTATGCCTCCTTGGCATGTAACGGGAGAGCTTTACTTTGCCCTGGACGCAACACGTGTCTGGTTTTCGTATTCATACGCCAAGAGTTGTAACTGCCACTCTCAGTCGCAAGTTGTTGCTGTGATCTATATGCACCTGCATTCCTGCCTTGTCAGTGCTTGTGACGTCACTGTACTGTTTTGATACAATTATAATTTTATTTTGGTGATGTTTTGTTTGTCTTCAAAACTGGCATAATGCCACACTATGTGTGTATTTTAGTAATTCGATAAATACTTGTAATTTAATACTAAACATCATGAAAGTAGTTTTTCATTTGACTACCGCCAGCGCTACCTGTGTGGTGACGCTGAGTTTTTGATAGCTGAACCACGAGTTGTGTCTTGTCGTGTGTGTCGAATGTCAGTTCGTGTGTAGATGTGTACTGTGCCATTGAAATGAAACAAATGTAACTGAGGTGGTAAAGCTGCATCAGTGTTGTGTGTTTAAAGCAATAGTTATTTATTAGTTATTGCCTGTTATTAGGTACTTAGTTAAGCAGCTGTCAGGACATCAAAGCTGTGGGTAAGTGATTAAGCGAATTATCTTCTGCCATCTTTAATTCTTGAATCATGTAATGGCGACGCAAAACTGCACAGGTTAATGGGACATGAAACCGTCGTCGACTAATTCACTGTACTATGTCTCGAACTGGTAGTAGTATATAAAACCGCGGAAATATAGGGATAATCATGAACTGCGCCACATCTGACAAATCAAGTCAAATAGAATGACTATAATAAATAAAAGCTGATCGATGAATCCAATCGAGCTACATGAGCGACTTGGTATTATATGTATGCCTGACAATGTTGTTTTACGTAAGGTTTATATTATTGTAAAAACATATCATGCCCCGGATTAGGGTCGTCGTTTAAGCTAAACTGAAACGCAAGTGAAATATTTGAGTTTACGTATGAATTAGATGTTTTGTGCTTTATTTAACGACCGCTTATCAAGCTAGCAGTCCATGTAGTGTCAAATGTCAAGAAGATACTGGATGGTTAATTGGGAAACGTGTGCAAAAACAGGGCGTGGCATATTTGAAGGTATTTACTTGATACTGATATTTACTTGATACATTTGTTAATTGCAGTTGGGTTGACAACCGGTGGCAGTAGTACAGTACACATTTACACACAAATGATACATAGAACAACACAATTAACAACTTTGGTTGGAAGGCTTTCTGGGATTCGGACCCAGAGTGGTCAAAGTAATTTGGAAGAGTGCGGGCCGTGCCCCGTCTTTGCGAGTTATACCCTGGCACTTGCCTTACAACTGAGGAAAAAGCACGGAAAAACCCCAGTATTTGACTGGAAGTGGTCTTGGTATAAAATTCAAACGTGCAGCATCTCTAGTAGGAATAAGTAATTCATTCGCCATGATTTTTTGTGTTTGAGTATGTTTAAGTTTATAATCCCAACGTTCGCCTCATAATTTAAATTTTGACTGTAAGGATTTGTTAGGCCCGGCGCTTATTTGTCCACAGTTTATTCAAGGAGGTTACTGGAAACTCAAGAGTTCACAACATCGATTATAAGTGTGACTAATGACTATCTAGTTAGAAAGGATATACAGGGGTGCTGATAAGTCCTTAACCCCGACCTACTTCCCGATGTATTCTCTTTAATGGTGAGAATATTTCTTTTGATGATAGTCTTGTTATATATATATATATATATATATATATATATATATATATATATATATATATAGTACGAATATTCCTCCAATTATGATTATAAATAAGATATATGGAAATCAAAATCTTCTGTCACTGTAGCTTGTTTCCCTCCTGGTCGGGCTAAGGACTTATCAGCACCCTTGTAGAATGATGCGATCATGGCCTAATTTAAATGGGACCAGGAGAGGCACGTGAAACGTGTTGTAGGAGAGCTGGTTTCGGGACCGAGTTGTGAACCCGGGACCTCTCGAACACTGCGCGACTTCGGCATGTGGAGTGGGGATGGTTTATTTAACCGTTAAAGCACAACGAACACATCTTTGTTTCTTTTTTCAGTCTAAACGCAATTTTTACACGAGAAACTTTTGGGTTTGTATTGGAAGTGACCGATTTGTCATTTGGCAAGTGTGGCATTAGACTTGGCCAAAATCACCAACAAACAGGACAGTTCCAAGTAATGATGTGCGCTACAGAGACCATAATTCACTTGGGGTGTGATGGATATACTGTTTTAAGGTGATTTGTAGATCGATTCAGTTGGTCATGGCTGTTTCGCCATGTTGACTGGGTGAATAGTGCCTTCATCTTCAGTGTCAAGCAGTCCCAAAAAGTTCAGTCAAGTCAAAAGTCACTTCTTGGCCTCTTTTACTGTAACACTACACCTCGTCGAAAAGTCGGTAACTTTACCAGTCTAACATCTCAAAACACCGTAAGGCTTGAATCAGACACCTTGTGACGTAGGCATCATTATGACCAATTCGACCACAGCAATCGCGGCCACTGCGCTGTTACTGGAATCTGCCGATTACGAAAGACTGTGTCTGATTTTAGCCTAGGCAATGTGACCCTACAGTGCGGATAGCGGCCCTAAGTTATATATGAATTTAATTGAATGGTATTTGGGTTCGAGCCCTTCCGGTTCCGATGCTTCTAGACCTTAGGACAGGCTCTTTGTGCCCCATGTTCTGCACTAAATTCCAGGAGCCCTGTTCCTTTAGCAAAGTTCCAGATGGCCCCTGTACTTAGTTTCTGATATCCTTAGGATCCAAAAAGAAGGAACTCAGATGTGTATGTCCGAGTGCAGCCAAGGCCTCACACTCACACAAAATGTGGACTGAGGTTTTCTCCTAACTACCACATTTCCTACAAATTGGGTTATTACTCAGCCCCACTATATATAAATGTCTTCTCAAGGTGTTATGTCCAGTAAGGAGACCAATAACAACCCTGGATTGTGTCCTATTAAAGGACAATAATCGGACCCTGTAGTTGTGGTCAGGTCAGGGCCAGAAATCAATTTTCGAGCCTGTCTCTGTGTACTACAAGGGCCATGCCACAATACCAGATGCTGGTTTTCCATCCAGCGTTTTATCTTTCTTCCTATATTCTGCCTAGAGACCTATAAGTTATATGACTAACTGCTGACTTACAATTTACAGTATACCACAGTCTCTGACGGGCTGTTACTTTACTGAAACATCCCCATATAATTAGGTGCCTGTTGTCGATATTTTGCTTATATTTAACAGATTCTTGACTGAAGAAATTTAAGCGGAGGTGTTTATTGTTAATTAGCATGGGGAAAAAATCCCGTTAAGATGTGCCTTGGCAACAACTACACAAACAGCTGTTTGGCGGGGGTAGCGCGCGTTTAAAGTAACAGCGTCCACCTTGTTAACGGCTCGGATTCTAGGCGAATACAGTTCGGTGCAAAAGTATATCTGCTGCTTGTTGTGGCATGTGAGTTTATGCCTCTTTGTAGAATTTCTGTGCATGTTTTTAAGTGAAATGGCTGATGCTGCAGCCGTTTATTTCGTTACGAATAACTGCTCAACGAAAGTCGAAGCGGAGGATTTATAATATTGCTTATGAAACAGCGATTTGTTGTAACACAATAAACAATTGTATTGGAGACAGAAAAAAAACTTGATCGATCCTCAAAAGACCAAAACTCAAGCATGTTATGTTTTTACGAAAACATTAGGACGAGCAAGACACAACATTTTAACAGAAGAATTGTTCATAACCGCACTGTCTAGTAATGCGGGAATCTCATTTTGACGAATCGTGTGGGTTAGGACAAATTGCTGTTTCATGAGAGATATGTTCTTATACGCGCACATACATAGTTTATGACAAATGCTGTTCGCGAACTATGCTGGTGAAGCTCGCGAAGGGTGTCACTGCTCTTGTTCTAAGAGCAATTAAATCCTGCTAAACAGCGATTGGTCATTAAGCACCAGAAGTTTGAAGCCGTTGATCCTCAAGTCACTATTCCTGTGCTATATTGGTGTCTAGGTAACGAAATGATGTTTCTGTTGAAGTTATCTAAAATTTCTAATGTTACTGTGGTCAGCGCAACACTTTTATTCATATTAGTAATATTAAGTATATGTTACACTGATGACTCTTTCCCAGAATAACTGTCATGTTATCTTGTTATGTGGGTTCATAACCTAGGGTCGTCGATTTGCTTTAAGCTACTTCCTTTCTTTAAGATAAAAAAGCAGACTTGTGAGATTGCCATAATATGTGTGTGTGTGAGTTTCTTCGTTTCAACGTCTGAAACAGTGGACCGATCTTTCGAAATTTGGCATTAACGTGTGTCATTCTGGTCCACTCAATCTTCGGAGTTCTTAATTTCCTACAAACTTGACAACATGGCGGACGCGCGAAATTAGGAGGTTGGAGCGACACTGCACGCCTTTAGTTTCTGTCCTTACCTTTGTTTCATAAGATTACCGGACTTCAGAAGGAACAGCATTTTTTTATACATACTGTCTTTATTAATTTCAGTCAGTACAAAGACTAATAAAGCTTATATTTAATCGTTATACCGAGCATGCAGAAATACTCATTCCGTAACGGAAGGCGATCGGGTCGCATGTTGGACCATATTTTCTACGCTGAAAATTTGCTTTATAGCCGATTTTTGCGATGTCTGTTAAACCGAGCAAGACGCGGTGACAGAATAATTTGTGGATTAATGGATTCAGCCTGAAACTCCTAATTATTTCAAATATAAGCTTTAAATATTGGTTTCATAAGGAAGTTTATGTAACTCAGGTGTGGTCATTTTAAAGTTGCCTGTAATCAGCAGAGATTAGGTTGAACGCAGCAAATCAGTTAGCTTTTATTCCTAACGTCGAAAATTATGTAGAAAAATGTTGTATCGAATCAGGTTTAGCTCTGCTCAGTTGTAACTTACAGTAAAAGCAGTGATGTCGTGATTTTACGGATACGTAAGAATATACCTAACGTGTACCCAAGTGCACCTAGCAACCTCGTGGACTGACCTACCATTTCATTTGTCACTTGATAACCTGCCCCTTTTCCTTGCTGCATTTTCTAACACCCTTTCATCACCACTTAGCCTACGTAACATGGTGTAAGTATAATCTATAGTAAACCAACAAGACAACAATAATTAATGGCAGAACACTCGAAATCGGTACTGGGTGCTACCGGTTAGGGGATTAGTGAAATGAATTGGAACTTTTGGTCAGTGGCCGGTTAAAACAGCTTTCCGAATCATCCAGTGCCGGGTATCGCAGCTTATACTGTTTATGAGTTCGAAAATTTATCGAGCATTATAATTATAATATGCGACTGTTAGTACTACTACTACTACTACTACTACTACTACTACTACTAAGGTAAAGTTAAAGTTCACCCTTGAACAGGCCACGAAGGTCCAGATGGGGAGTAGACGTAGAGCTCTATTCTTTCTTTAACCTCGGCGCTAGATGGGGTGGG
>Ga0209629_10003715_pt1 | contig 11057 bp, 8 predicted proteins | sample TergutCu122P5_FD_187286 | JGI IMG/M metagenome (GOLD analysis project Ga0209629, IMG submission 187286) | Cubitermes ugandensis P5 segment gut microbial communities from Kakamega Forest, Kenya - Cu122 P5 (SPAdes) (version 2) | ecosystem: Host-associated > Arthropoda: Insects > Digestive system >...
TATAAAGAGCTGATGCACTGCTTCATTATATTCCCATTTTTTCTCAAGTATTTGCCGAATGCAGAATATATGATCAGTAGTTGACCTGTTGCGTTGGAATCCACACTGATGATCCCCAATAACCTCCTCTGCATATGGAATTAACCTTGAGAAGACAGTAAGCACCGACGGTAAAATTGCTGACTTGTACTGCGAATGTTCCTGGTCCGCAAATCGGCAGGAAACCGGCTAACTTGTGAAACTTTGTGGTGTTTTTCATTCGCTGTAACCGAATTCTGGGATAGCGCCTCAAATCAAGCCACCACCTTTTCCTTCCAATTTGTTACTTACTAACTTGTCCTATTGTCCTGCGCTATAAACTGTAATATTGGCAGAGTAGAAATTCAACCATTACAAGTAAAAAAAAAAAGTTGACATTATTTGTGCACACTGCGTAACATGAAAAATTGGGAAGGCCGCGAAAAGACTAGGAAGATAATTACATTACTTGAGAGGAGTTCCAACTTGTACTGCTGAAATAACTGAATTAAGCGTAACTTCACCCTCTACGCCAGCTACTTACGCATGCACATTTCAACAAAGAACAGAAATGTTAAAGGCTCGAGACAGTAACTTTTAATCTTGTGAAGAATCTGACCATATTATATTTAGATCAAGCCACACAGAGACATTGGAATTTTGCAGTGACATAATCCTTCCGGTCGCACTATGGCCCTGGGGTCGACTCAGCCTCTAACAGAAAAGATTATCAGGTGTATTTCCTGAGGGTAAAGGCGGCCGGTGCGTAAGGCTGACACTCTTACCACCATCCTGTGCCGTTGTCATGAAATCCGGGAACCTTAACTTCATGGAACCCTCTGGGCCACTCCAGGCCTGTAACGGGACTGCTTTACCTTTTACCTCACAGAGAAAACTTTGTGCTTCCACTGGTAACACCAAACGGTTAATATATTACAGGGAAAATATAGCTGCTTCGTAAGAATCATACGTACAAACAAATATAGGTCTACTGCGTCAGACAAATCCAGAATTTTTAGTGTTCGACCTAGCAGTGTGCTACAAATAGTTAATGGAAAAATATTTGTGTAAAAGTATAATATGCGTGCACATTTACTTGTTGAGTCTGAAATACAAACTTCCGAGGGCGGCAAGTGGTAACACCAAGTGTTCTGCAGTACACATTCCTTACGTTATTTTGTCATTATGAGTTGTATCTTTCAATTTACGTTAATATTCGTGCGTACATTTATAATTTGTGGTTTGAGAAATTTAAGGTAAAAGACGGTCGAATTATTTGCATTTTGCTGGTTACGTTGCAGCCGGTAAATCTCGAGAGCTCTCATGTATTCTGATAGGTGTCTTTGTTTTCTGCTTACCATCAGTTAATGTAGGAACAGTAAGTCACTTTGTAAGTAACCTCGAACATTTCATTCGAATACTTTAACAGCTCATTTTTCCTTACTGTGCCACATCACACTGGCAACAGACTTTGGTCTGTCACTTCAAGTTTCAGGGATCAGACTGAGTGCAGATCCACTAGATGATGCCATCCTGCAGGGTTTCGATCGGGCAGGGGACAATGCACTGATGGTGAAGAAGGGTGACACGGAGGTGGCGGGCATGTGGTTTGGACCGAGACTCGGCCGGCGCGACAGGCGATCAGTGGACGAAATGCAGGACGACGTTGCTGACGACAAAGTGGAGGAGATGCTAGAGTTATTGAAGGAGGCCGGCTGGACACTTGTACCTGTCAGAGGTACGCCTTGAAGTGCGCAGAAAATATTAATGGCATAAACTGGAAATACATGCAATGGCGTGTTTCATAACATCCAATGTTAAAATTTTGACTCGACGTAACTGCACGGTTTATTCATATGGCGCATTTAAATATAAAGTATTGAACATTTCTTTCATATGGGAATGAGGACCGTCTTGGGAATAACCTAGGGGTTTGCAAACCTGCTACTGGAGAAATTAAACTATATTCTTTAAGTAATGAAAGAAAAATTTTATGAGAATGGGTATAAAATTTTTATGACGTGTTTCGTTATTTGTCGGCTGGTACAGTTAAATTTGCTTGTTTAACAACTGTATAAAAATTAATGTCTTCCACAAGCAAAATAAGCTTCACTGAACAGGCGCAGCCTGAACAGCGAAGTCGGTGCAGTGAATAAGCTATGGGATGGACAGTCGAGGAATCGAAGCTCGATTCCTGATAGGACTGACAAACGTTCTCTTCTCTTAGTGCACAGACCGGCTCTAGGGCTCATCCCGCCTCGTAGTCAATGGGCACTGGGGGCGTCTTTCTTGGGGATGAATAGGCCAGGCCGTGAAGCTGACCTTCTACTCCCATCTACTGACGACGTTAAAAATGAATGGAGCCATACCTCCAATCTCCCATATGCGTCCAAGACGCGAACCATGACACATTTACCTCCACTTTACACTCCTGATCAGAGATTTTCTTAAAATGTTGTAACTATTGATAAGGTCATTTTTGTCAGAACTCGAATAATAAAGATGACAGCCTAGTAATTTACCCCATATTGATTTGAAAATGGCAACAAATTAAACATTGCTGTCAGACATTGACCGTGTATGGTGAGAAATTTCGTGCGGAGTATTTATTTAAGCACGACAATAGTTACTGGTTATATAGGACTAACTATACAACACAAATTTGGTGTGTGACATCCCTTGTACTTTCAGTATAAAATTCAATTACTTTTATTTAATACTGGATGATATAACATCTATTTCAATAATCTCATAATATTCATGTAAATATAAGCCTATGATGAATATTTTGCAGGAATAAAAAAGCTTTATTTAAGTTTTGAAATATGTCGCAGCCTTGATTGGCCTAGTTGATTATTAGATTCAGATAGCTATTACTAACGAGTTACTAAATAAAATTTCAGCAAAATCATTTCACTGCAAGGTCGTTTAAAGCTACGTCACAGTTTGATGGATCCTTATTATTTGTAGTTCCACATAAGGCTTTTCACATTCTGCACCAAGCAGAGAAAACGTACTGCAGTAATACACAGCTACTCTCAAATTGGACTGTTAGGATACATTCTGCCTGAATAAATGCTTCGTTTAAATGGATTCAGATTCGAGCAAAAAGCAAAGGCCTACATTTCACTAGTTCACAGCAACTTCGACTGTTTTATGCTACACGTCTTGTACATTAAGGCCATATTCACAGTATAGGAACATCCCCGTTCCAATGAAGAGCCTTTCACATATTCTGCATCGTGTTGGAGCAGAAGCGTGTCACAATCACGAACAAATGCATTTAAATACAGGCAAACAATATTTTTCTGACCAACGGCGGGACTTCACCATACGTAGAGTGCAAATGGGGCTTAATGGTGTTGAGTTATTTGGAGTATAAAATATGATTCATAACTACTAAAGCGGAGTTACTTCATACAACAGAAAATGAAACGTCACCTGAAAATGTGTCATACCTAAAAAAAAACATGAATAAGTACGATTATAACAATAATGTGTTAGAAACGTCCGACGCATGAGATATATCTGATACACACGACGTTTCGGGATTAGACTCTTCTACTGTATTAATGCGAGTGTTAGTAATTTTACTGACAGATTTTTAAACGTGTTACTTCAAAAATTAGTGGCGATGTTGTGGAACATACCAACTGTGTCCAGCAATACTGAAAGTAAAGAGTAGTAACAAGTATGAGGTCTTCGCTCTTCTGAAACGTTACGCAGGGTTGGTTGTTAGTTATAGACGTTTCGGGACAGCCTATTAGTCCCATCTTCGAGGGTTAAGCACTCGGACTGCCTGACCCCTGAAGATGGGGCCGATAGATTGTACCGAAACGTCGGTAAATAACTGCATTAACGCTGTGTGGCATCCAAGAAGCGCAAAGAGCTTATTAACGCTGCGGCTGAAGCCTAAAATCACGTAAAACAACAAGCCACTCCTTTTAAGTACGGTACAATAATCACCTAAACACATTATTACAGCAACTCCGGAATCGTCGTGTATATGAAGGATACGTCAAACATCTGCATTGTCCAAAGTAATACGGATCAAGTCAATACAACATTTGCACGAAAGTTTAGAGTCATCATAAATGAGTGCAACTGAGTCCTGACCGGAGATTGAAAAAGCGCTGTCATTATACGAGAACCAGTTGGTCGCTCACGAGGCATTTGTCGTGGTGACTCCGAATAAACTGAGGCGGATCACACGGTCTCCACACCGGCGACGCAACTGGCAGTCGTCTGACTTATCAACCGTTGATATTACGCTCTGTGCCTACCATGGGTGTAAAGGGTATAAGCTACCCAAAATGCTGAGCCATGCTTATGGAGTGCAAGCCGTATTAAGGTCAAAACCGCGATTGCCTAATTAAATCGTCATACAAATATGTTTAATAAGAAATTAGAAGAAAAAAAAGAACTCAAAGTATACTTAATATTCTTCAGGTTTTTTATATTGATATGTCCTTTCTGAAACAGTTGAGATACAAGTCGGCAGCAGATAAGTGTTTTCAAAGGTATTTCGAATATGAGACCACAGACACTCCGATACCGAGAACTTGACTGTGAAATTTCTGCATAGTTACGTAGCACATGGGTAGCACATGTAATGTATCGTATCTGCACAAGTCATCATTGACATTTAAGAATTTGTTTCATATGGCACCAAAGCTTGTATCCTGGCATAGTAGAAATTGGTGTCCACAGTCTGTAGCCAGGAGGTGACAACTTGCTTCACTTCGGCGTCTACTGCAAGTCGCAAGCCAACTAGGTGTTTCTCAACGAATCCAAAGAAATGGATGGGAATGGCTCGGTGCTACATCGGGACGGTCGGAAAGGCGCTCTGTGACGCCCCAGCCGTGGCCAGACTTACTTCCGGTTGGCAGAAGGGGCCCGGTGATTTTCATCTCTTCGGACATCTTAAAATGCACCTGGCTGGCAAGCGATTTGCAACAGACGCCGAACTTAATTCAGCTGTACCTTCCAGGCTACAGACGCTTGACACCGATTTCTATGAAGCCTTGGTGCCACGGTGGGACAAATGCTTAAATGTCAGGGATGACTATGTGGCGGTCTGATATTTATCAGCTCCTAGCTCTGTACTATATACACACTGAATTCACAATACATTTCTCGGCATCGCAGTGTCTCCCGCTTTATTTCATCTTAAATTTCTTTGTATACACCACTCTGCACGGAACCAAATCTCATAATATCATAACCTTACGTTCCCAGCCACAAGAAACTCATATCTCATTTGAGTGTGCACTTGTCTCTCGTCTTATATGAGTGTCAAAATTTACTTCTTTATCCGATGCAAGAACATTAAAAATAAAATATATAACCTCAAATGCCTGATGACTATATGAAACTGACAAGAAAGAAAAAAGTACGAATTTGCGAAAACAACACATTAGATAACTTGTGATGTTAAGCTTCATAAACTGAACGTGATATAAGCCACTCAGCAAAAATGTGTAAATTGGCCACTTGTGAGGTCAAGACGTAAAGGGCAAGATAATATTAATATGGAAATTTGGTAAATTGCTTGTTTTTTCCCCCCTAATTGAAGATGTTTAAGTGTAGAGTGAAGTAGATTTCATAATAAACCACGCAAACTTCTGCGTTTCGAAACAGCATCACGATCAAAAATTGTAGCTAGAATGTGATTATTTCATTAGTCGGTCCGTCATTCAAAGCGCCCATCACGTAGTCAGTTTGTTAATGACGCTCAATTCCACTGGCTTCTGGAAAACACCGTGAAATCATATGAACACGTACAGGGTGTTCGAAGAACCTACTACCTATATCTACTTAAAGTTAGACTGCTGCTTTGAATATTGAGGTAGTAGGTTCATCCGTCGGTAAATCTAGCTACCTACGAGATTACACGACGTCACGTCCAAAAAGACAGTCGGCCTTTAGATCCTCAAATAGTACGTTCTGATGGTTTACAGGAGGAAAGCGCCAAACAGGTGGTTTCATCCCTCGTCTCGGACGAGATTCGAACGAAGACGAAGATTCAGACAATATGAAGCAGAGGTCTCCGCCGTTCGCGCCCAGACTTGGGCGGCGCCTTGTGCCCTTCCGGCCGAGAATGGGGCGAGATCGCCTGCCACACGACGTATATTCTCCCCGCTTGGGACGCAGCATTCACCCTTTGCAGTCGCACGAAAATATGCAGCCGCCACAACACTAACCTCCTCTGTTACACGTTAGATGTGGTGTAGTCTGAAGGTTATAATAAAATCAATTTACACCGACTGCTGTCACGTATTTATGTCTCGTTACACCTCTCATGAAACACAGAAGGGGCAGCCAAATTTTCAGCCAATATGAAGCAGGATAAAAATCAGAATATAAAGGTAGCTGATTAACCCTTAGAATAGTTTGCAGGTTTAGAATATTTTGGTACAACACTAACAAATCAAAATTTCGTTCACATTACATTTTCTGAACGCTAGTTACCGATTAACTCCGTGGAGCAGAGTCCTTCAGAAGCTAAGACTTCCTCAGCTAGTCATGAAATTCCCTGCATTTTACGAAACCCAAGGGCTCATAACCGCGCTCACAAAAGCCCGCCTCTTGTCCCTGTACTGAGACAGATCAATCCAGTCCACGCCCTCCTCCCCCACACTTTCTTGAATATCCATCTCACTATTATTCACATACACCTAGGTCTTCCAAGTGGTCTCCTTCCGCAAGTTTCTCCACCAGAATCTTGTACGCACCTCTCGTCTAGCCCATACACACACAAGCTTGTTACCATGTGCTGCAAAATCATTCGTGTTCCCTACTGCCATCTAAAGACTTCTTCTTCTTCTTCTTCTTCTTCTTTTTCTTCTTCTTCTTCTTCTTCTTCTTCTTCTTCATCTTCATCTTCTTCTTCTTCATCTTCTTCTTCTTCTTCATCTTCTTCTTCTTCTCCTGTTTTACGGTGAAAACCTTTAAGCCTGTTCGGTTTCAGCCTTCGCTTCTGAAATTAAGAATGTAACGGAAAATTTGTACAAGACCTTTTACCGGAAATCTGCCCATCGTGGGGCCTCCACCTACGCAGGACAGCACATCAAACCGAAAAGACGGACATCCATCCATGCGTCGAGTGGGATTTTTAATGCACGAGCCCAGTGATCGAGCGGCCGAAGACATTGTGTTCAGTAAATCACTCAACCACTGTTACCGACTTATTAAACATATTTAAATTAAAATACAAAGAGTTATCGTTAGTTCCATTTTATATGTCTGTGGTACTTCGACTTACACCGTACGGTGTGGCCAAGGGTGTTGAGATTATTTAGCCTTGACAGAGACAACAGGGCACGACGATGGAGAAATTTGTGTGAAGCTGCATAATGAGCACTCCTGACTAGACGGGTAGGTGGAGTAGCGTGAATATTAGAATGTAGTTGGAGGGAAAAGGCCGTTTGGAAAACTCAGGTGAAGAGTGAAGAAGAGTATACATTGGATGTTAAAGGAAGAGGCTGCCAGGATATGTACTGATTCATCTTATGCAGGACACAGCCGCGTGCCTGGGTCTTGTGACAGCGGTAATGAACATGTGGATTCCACGCGAGTAAAATCTCTTGACTAGCTAAGCGATTATTAGCACGGGACTCCGATCTTGATTTATTTTAATTGATTATCTAGTTGATAAGCCTCTCTCACAGTGTCGTAGTCCTAAGAGGTTTGAACTCTTGTATACTGAGCATGATTCCTTGTTTGTGGTATCGACCCGTCGCAATAAAAAGTTTGAAAACGTAATTCATGTTGCAAGGGATAAAATTGCCTTTGAAAAAAAAATCTAATTTGTTAACATAATTTTAATCTAACCAGTATTTATTGAAGTAGTTCTACTATGATGTTTTGAACAAAACTCTTAACCCCCAGTTTCTTTACTACATAAATATATAGTCTTACAGAATTATTATTATTATTATTATTATTATTATTATTCTCTTTTATTTTACTTTCCAAAGAACTTGTTAATTAAGTACGCTTTATATACCTATTACTTTCCAGGATTAAATGCAAGGATTCTTACACTCATTGTTGGTCTTACTGTTCCCTGATATGGACTATACATTTCTCTATGTACGCACCATCGTTTCGGAGGTACCTACTGCTTACGTCTCCACAAGCAAGTTCTTTGGTACCATTGAAAATCACCTAGAATTTATAAACCGCACGGTCACCATCCCATTAAAAAAACCATCTCTCCTACAGAAAAGGTTTAGTAACGTGTTTGAATAAGATATTTCCGAGGAAATGTTCACACGGTACGAAATTCGTTCGTGCAGGCAGAAAAGGCAAACACGTTAAAACTAAAGTTTACGCTCTGTCTCGAAATGTAACATCAAATGTTGTCGTAAGAGTAAAGGTTCCCATTGTTCGTTCGACAACTTTTCCATGTTACTGATGTGACGTCTACGTCTAGTCTGACTACAGTTTTGTATGCTTCAAATCTTTCATCGTGTGTATACTTTTCCACCAGTCAGCCCGCCTATTTCTGAGTTACTGTCGTTGAAAAATATAACAAAAACTTGAATGCACACGAATCAAATGATTAATGCAATTAAAACCACACAAAAAAGGCGATACGACAGCCACACACTTTTAACATAATCCATGGTACTAAGATTGTGGGTTTTGATGCCATGCAGTCTGTTACTTTGTTTCGGAGGAAATTACTGCCTCTGCCTTCAGGACTGAAGCCCGAAGATGCACGCAGTTACGTTCCTTCGAAACGCTCGTAGCCTGCGCATCTATCACACTGAATGAAGTCGCGTCCGGTAACAGTGTGATCAAAATATTCTTTACCATGACCACCTTAGATTTCAATTAGTGTCATTATCTTGGCCAACCGGGGAGTTTAAGATAGGATGGAACGTGTCACGGGCTGGATAAAACGTACGCGGAATTTTGCGAGTATTATGTTAGGTACTATATTAAAAGTATTTTTAAGTATTACATTAAAACCTCGAAGTAACACATAATATAGGATATTATTAAATTGGGCCTGAGGAGAAAAATTTTGAGAATTAGGAGTGGAAAGAAATGGATTAGTCCAGTGCTGGAACTTCACATTTCGTATTTGCGGTGTTGAATCTTGGACTTGATAGAAGCGAGACGGACAGTATGCTAGTTAAGAGCAAAACATTAATGCACCGCAGTTTGTAAGTCGCCTGTTTCATTTCTAACGAGGAACACAGCTAAATCACTTCCACCTCGTGGAGGAACAGGGCCTCTCATCTGAGAGGCGGCATATGATCCGTGAATCGACCAGCTATGACGAAGCACTGATAAACATAATATTCTAATTTTAATCCACAAGTCTGATGTTATAGGTAGATAAAAGCAAATATTTAGGACAGAAGAAAGGAAGATGGCAGAAACGAGAAAACTTTATGACTTGAATTTATGACAGAGCAGTAGTTAATATGAAGCACATACTGCGGTACGGCTTGCGCGGTATTCAGGGCAACAGTGGCTCAAGGCGATTGAAGTGCACATGGCAAATGAACAAACACAGGCCAACGACATGGTACAACTCGTTAGCTGATTTAAATTAAGGCTTTTGTGTCAGCTTAAGATGTTAAATTTCCTAATATATATATATATATATATATATATATATATATATATATATATAGCTAACTAGAAAGAATCTCAAAGAAAGCAGTGCTGACCTGTTTTAAGGTCGTTCCCGCCTTTAACACGCAGTGACTTAGAAGAGTCACGAAGACACTAATCAACCCGAGTATTTTCCGTAAACTAGTTAGACAAATTAGTACTGAACCAGCTTATTCAAAGGTGGGAGGAGGGGCAGTTATTACTTTAACAAACCATTACGTCTGCGGTTACTGAACAGGATTTCTAGGGTCTTTAGACATGGCAGCTGATATCTGACCGAGACCCAAACCAAATTATTTGCTAAGAGTCTGAACGATAATTGCTTCGTTACGTCAGAACTGTAATGCAAAAACTGCAACACTACTTCAAACTGGAAGCCGGAGAAGGACACAGGTTGAGCCCTGTTCAGCACTCCTACCTTTGGTGACCAGCTGAAAGACCATCCGTGTCTCAAGGAAAACTCCGTGCCACGAAAGCAGTAACTTGGTTTTAAGTGCAGTTATTTCCTAAGTTATGATCAGATGTGTTATGGCTCTTCTAACTCAATGAATTATGGCACGCTTCTTAAATTAATTTAAACAAACTCCAGCGATTCTCTAGTGAGTGTACACGCTAAAGTCACATACTTTTACAGTAATTATTTCAGTCAGTAATGAAAGGAACAGTCGTAGTTTCAGTATGTTCATTTAAACGCCTCTAAGTTCCCAATAACTTCTCCAAACAACACTGGAACCAAAATATTAGCGGTTATTAGCTAACACTGGAGTAAAACAAACCAATGGTAAATAACTTATGCTTTTATTTATGAGAGTTTTCGGGTAAAACAGCGATGGAAGAGAGTGCGAATATTAAAGCTATTCGTGAAGATTCCCGAAATGTGCTGTATGTGCTTCTGAAGGTATTGGATTATTTATAGGGCGTAAACTACGAAGATTTCACGACAGCCATGATACATATTGATCAACACTTCGAGTGTTCAACCCCACGACACGAATAATATTACGATACTGCTACAGCATAGCCATTGAAGGATATACAAACACAGTTTCACAGAATATGTACGCAGCTCGCTTGAAAGTGTCTTGAAACAGAGCTAGGCTGCTACCGAGAAATAAATTTATAGGCAAAGGGCGAGAATGCAGTATTGACCGAAGGATACTTCACAACTACTTCATAAGGACAGGTAGGTTTCAGCAAGCACTGCGGCGTGGCGTTCTCTTCTGATACACACTAAAAGTAAACAACGTAGGTTATTTAGTAATGCCTTTAAAGCTGGTCATAACCGATCGTTATACGTCTGTTAAAAGAAATTGTTGGATATAGTTTAGAGTCTGTAAAGACTTTGTCCAGGTTCTCTCAGTTCTCATCAAACGTAATTGACTGTAGTCACTTTCGAACATGCAAGT
>Ga0209629_10003716_pt1 | contig 11057 bp, 8 predicted proteins | sample TergutCu122P5_FD_187286 | JGI IMG/M metagenome (GOLD analysis project Ga0209629, IMG submission 187286) | Cubitermes ugandensis P5 segment gut microbial communities from Kakamega Forest, Kenya - Cu122 P5 (SPAdes) (version 2) | ecosystem: Host-associated > Arthropoda: Insects > Digestive system >...
CACTGTGCAACTTTTTTGGGGATATGTAATAACTGACACTCTCTGCCACCTGTCTCCACTCTTAACTAGTGGACAAATATGTTTGTTTCCTTAAATCTCTAAATAAGTGTGCCCTGTTTCTGATGATCCTTTGTCATTATGAGTGCAATCTTCCTAGATGTGATGCCACGCAGTCTGCTAGATTAATACCCACCAACCAAACTGCACTTTGTCACATTCAAGAGCACCACAATCTATATACTTACCATCAACCTCAAATCTCTCACATTCTCGTATATTGTGTTGATGACAGGCATAATGTAATCAAAACTTTCTGGTTTGTGATTATGGACACAGATTGTTCAGAACAACACTTTTGTACTGACATTTGATGCACCAAACAGCGCATCTATAATTTGATAATCGTCATTGGCTTTACTACACAAAATAAACATAAACTGTACTCTTTTGATAGAAGTTTTTATGACAAAACAGGAAGAACCACAATCATACATTGAACCACTTGAAACATCTGTTTGATTTTTGCTAAACAATGTCTCCACTTAATTATTACTATTACAAAATAACTGTTAACAAGTGACATTTGGTACAGCTCAATAAAATATTAAAATATGCCTATTTAAGCCAAACAAGCTAAGTGTGAGATATGCAAAAATTTTTCATACTTCTAAACCCTTTGCATTTTGAATGTGTCATACATACACACAAGAATTCTGAATTACCACGGTAGTTTTGTAAAGCAACAGCAGTTAATCAAGTTTTAGAAGTTAAACATGTAAGAAAACATGGATGCTTTATAAAGCAACTGCAATTGTTTCCATCTCATACACGACCACGGATATGGAACTTGTGTACGCCAGTGAACACATCGTACTATTGTTTCCACACTCTATGTACCATCTTCATAGTACAAGCAGTATACATCTCAGAAACTGGACCTGTTTCTGTTCTTCGGTGAAAAGGCTGGGGCACAAAAGGACACAAATGGATCCAGTTCACCATGTTAGGATGATATACAACACCTATAAACCAATTACATAATGGTAATGTACCCTTTATAACCAACCATTATACGTATGCCATAATGAGAATGCATTATTGATTTCTTCAATGAGACATGTGAATGAATAGTCCTTATGTGTAGTAAGCACACAGTACATCCTATGCCAGTATTTTCAATATGTCTGGATAAGTAGAGAGTAGAGGCACACTGAAGTGTATCACACACAGCCATGTCACAGGGAATTCAAACAAGATGTGACATACAGTGTACTTACTCTTGTGGGGTATGCAATACTTGTGCAGGATTTACAAAAAATGAAATACATTCAAAAACATTAGTGTTTTGGAAAATGACTACCAATGTATGGGGCCTGGGGTAGCGTAGTGGTTAAGGCACTGCGCTACTAGTCGGAAGGTCCCGGGATCGATTCCCGGTGGTGTCACTGGGAATTTTTTCCGTGGCTCCCCCCGACAGAACCATGTTCCCTGAGGTCGACTCAGCCTCTGAAAGTGAGTACCAGGGATTTCTCCTGGGGTAGAGGCGGCCAGTGCATTTGGCTGACGACCTACCACCCTTGTAGTGCCTAAATGTCAAGAAAATCCGGGGCCTTAACCTACCCGGAACCCCTTGGGCCACCTTGGCCTGTTGCGGGATGATCTTTACTGTACTTTACCTATCAATGTACATAGTAATTGCATTGCTAACACTTTGCAAATTTTGTACACCAGTGATGCTATCATTACTGATAACAAAGAGTACAGTAAAAGTTCACCCTATAACAGGCCATGAGGGCCCATAGGGGCAATGGAGGTACACTTGTACTCTTTATTTATCCTTAGCGCTATATGGGGTGGGTGGTTAACGGGTAATGACCTGGTACCCATTGTACAGAAGGCTGGTTTTGCCCCAGGGCCATTCTGGATGTGTGTGAAAAATCTCGTCCTCACCGGGATCCCTAAACTGTCCAGCCCACAGTGAGTCACTGCACCAACTATATTATACTGGCCCACAATTATTGATAGTGGGAAATTAAAAACTATAAGGCTGGTATAGGGAAGATACATTTAGAATAACCATCAGCATGCACAGCTAACACAATGTAAACAATTATGGAAACAGAGCAGCAGACCTGCATGAAGCAAGACACTAATAAAAGGACAGTATGTGTCACCCTCACTGAGATATAAGGAAACTTGAATTTCAGCCAATGACAATGTGTAATGCTTCCAACACACGAACAAAACTGCAGGCAAGGTGACTGTGATTCAGATCACTCTCTAGTCCATATCAATCACAATCAAACAATTCAGAACAATAATGAAGTGCACGCGTACAGAAATAAGACTTTTGATGTTCAAAATTCAAAGAGAATAATAATGTGAACAGATGTGAGGAGAAGTTCAGATAATAAACAGTGGAAGAATTCAGGAAGATTCAGTTTATAAGATAACCTGCAGGATATTGCCAGAAAAAATATGGTGATGAATGTCGGGAATGGAAACAAGGGCTACTCTGCAGAAGTATATGAATAAAAGAAGGGACACTAGCAAAATGTGTATAGAAGACAAAAGATTACTTGAGAGAGAAAGAATCAAAGAACTGAAGACTTGGCACCAACAGAGTAAGAAATATGCACTGGTTGTGCAACAAAAGAACGTTTTCATTCTTGTCAAGACCAGATTTTTGCTGAGATAAACTAGAAAACATAAATGGCAATAATAAAAATACACAGATAGGATGGTTGGAATATACCGTATTTCCCGGCCCATAAGACGCACTTTTCTTCCCGAAAAATGTGACCTGAATTCGACCTGAGTCTTATGCGCCGAGGGTAAATATTATTTCCAAACTTATAAATACCTGTACATCTATTATACATCTTTATTGTGAGATATTGAAAACAACCATGATGATGATTTTAGTGGCAGTGATGATGATTTTCTGGGTTTCTATGATGAATAAATTATATTATGGTTGCTAATTTTGGTATGTAACAATCCTGTTTTCTTCCAATAAATTACTAAAATTAAAATACATTCATCATTATTTTTTTCTAAAATTCCTAACGAAAAAATCACAGTGCGTCTTATGGGCCGGGAAATATGGTATTCAAAATCATAGTTGAACACCCCAGTAACATTTCAGGAGCAGATGCCAGAGTTACAGAGACAATTAAGCTACAGCAGTGAATAGTTACACAGCAATCTGTGTACGCTCGTAAAACTGGCCTGCTCAGCTGCAGCACATGGGCAAAATGTTACCTGTAGAGTGGAGACATCTGAAATCAGGAAACAGCTTTTAATCCTTTCCTTGTCAAATCTGACACACAATGCTGAAGCAATACCAAACACTTGTGAGTTGTTGATTTATATGGACATTACATGAGATTACTAATTAGTTTTGTATACATGTGCTAAAAGCAACAACACAACAACCTAGGTTGTAAAATGCATTTTTTATAAATTTTTCCCATTATTGTCAGTATATTTTGTATTAAACATGACATACAGAAAAACACACATTAATTCTTCACACTGCGAATTGAATTTCATGTTGTCTGCATGCGGAACAAATTTTGCTGTAGTTGCTCCCACCACACCAAAGGTTGAGCATGTCTGTTGTAAAAGAAATGTGGAAGCCGGAGGCCTGCATGACAGCAACTTATAAGCAATATGATTTACACACCCCACAAAAGAAATGAAAAAGGAACTGTCTTGATGAACATGATTCACAAGACCGAAGGCAAAATTCCTGCAGTTGGTCTGGAAACCACAGCAGTGGATCATCAGTGTGGTTGCAAGAGGGTAAATCAACACTGGATGAATTATTTATTTTAATAAATAGTAAAGAAAAATTCTAAGTGTATAATATAGATCGATATATGTTGCACATTGTTTGAGAGACCTGTGACAGACTACACAGGAAAAATTATGGGATTTTAAGTGAATTTGCTGTACTGTAAAATTAACCATAATTGTAGTAATGTACTTCACACACAACAACATAAAGTTTGTAATACAGGAAGGATAATGGGATAACTTCATTATAGAAACAGTACTGATACATGAGGATGAATTACACCTCTTGTATAATACAGTACCAGAAAAAGCAAACAGATATGTAACTGTTAATCAAAATGGAAATACAACATCCAGCACATTGCATATACTTTTACACTTGTAGTAAGGGCTGTATGCAGATTTACAGTTAGGTAAAGACCAACCTGATATTGAATCTAAAGCAAACATATATTTAATAAAGACCAAATCACATCTTCAAGGATAAGTCGACTTGCAGACTGATAAACAGGTACCGTTTTGCAGAAACTTTATGCCTCCAACTTCAAGTACATGGACAACCCTGAAGTCTAAGACAGCAAGCTTTCCCAAAATGAGTTAACTACAGTAGAATCCTGATTTCAGGTTTCTTGATTTAAGAGTTTCCTGTATTTTACATTCATATAAATTCCATACAAATAACAGCAGAAATAACATGGGGATAAAACTATATAATAATTTAGCAAGTCACTTAATAATTTAAAGAATACACTTTTTACAAGGAAACTAAGATCATTTTTATCACAACAGACTTTCTATACTGTACAGACATATCTATCTTATGAACTTCTATACGCAAAATGTGACTGTATATGGTATGAGGGCTTACTTTAAGAAATGGAAACTCTGTAAACGTATGAAATGTTAACATGCAGAATCTCTGTAACATGAAATGATAATATTAACCGCTGTATATATATATATATATACACATATACACACACACACACACACACACACATATATATATAAAGATTGTAGTGGTGTTCTGCACAAATCTTGTCAACAAGGATAAAAACAAATCACCAAACATTATACATATAATTTTTCTCAGTTTAAGGTTTACTGATTTCAGGTCTTTCCCACATTAAGAACACACACAGTCAGTCCCTACACATTTCTGCAGCCCCAATTTTGGGTTCATCTTTAAAACTTTGGTTTTGGGTTGAGTAAACAATGCAAAGATTATCCAAACTGCAAGTGAAACAATGTCAGAATCAATTGCGAACTATGACAGTAGTGTTATCAATCTGTGAGGTATCAGCATGTGTCTGATTTGCGTAAAAGCCCACGGCAGAGGCAAGTTTCAAAGCCAAAACCGTTTTTATATGATCATGAATTATGGATATAAGCTACTTTAAGACATCATCACACACCGCACAGCCACCATGGGCCTCACTGCACTGTCCAGTGTTATCCACTTTTGAGATGGGCTGACAAAGGATGGACTCATAGAATGCCCTGTGCAGTGAAATCATAACTGTAATTTTTTCAGTGTTCTTTTATCCCCCACAAAGTACATATAAAAATATAAATACAAAATGGATTGAAGAAAAACATAAGGTTTAAATCTGCAGTGACTACAGTGTTACTGTAACAACCATACTAATATGCCAATTAATTTTCGCACAGCCCCCATATAAGATTTTTCTTGATTTAAGATATAAAAGTCTTGATTCCCAGATGAATCTGATTTGGGGTTCTACCATATTTACAAATCTACACAATGTCATATCCCAGAATACTTGAATCTTAATCAACAGTGCCTTCAGAACCAAAAATCTTACACTCTTATAAGAAGCAAAAAAGAAGACAAAATATGCGACAGCACCACAAAATAATGAAAAAATGGAGCAAAGAACTGTAAATTAATTTTAATCATGTCAATTTTGCATGTGCAGTTAAGTTTATCTAGGTCCTCTGACTAGAGATAATAAACACTGGTAGAGATTAAACAGAAACTGGTAACAGAAAATATTTGTTAACAACTTTCTGGTACCTACACTTAAATCTAAGAATGTATCAAGGAAACCTCAAGCAAAGATATATAAATCATAGCCAAACCTATCATGAATAGGGCAGAGACAGGAACTTAACTGGAAGAGATGCTGGGATACCAGCTACAAAGAAAGGGAAGATGATGCACAGAATACATGGGAATAGTGCATGAAGGCTTGAAACAGTAAGGATAATGGCTCTGTTTGATTACCCTGGTATTTTGTCTACTGTAAAGGGTAAGACCCAGAGGCTGAGCCATAACAAAATGACAGAAAAACACACATGAGTTGAAGGGATTTTTGAGCATAAGTCTGAATGAAGATGGAAGCTTAGATGGTTGGAGTGCACTAATAATTAATTGTGTGCCACAGAGGACAGGAAATGGAAGAGTACAAGACAGCAGTGGTACTGAATGACATTGCAGAAAAGGACTCTAGCACCCAGGAGAGAGAGGCTGAACTGGCAGTGAGAAAGTTTGTCAGTCAGTTCACATTTAGAAAAGACAAAAATATGAGGAATGCCACTTTTTTTCTAGACAAAGAAAAGCTCTGGTTGCAAAAATATATATATACATCATATCAAATAATATTATAAGAAGTAAAGACAGCAGCAAAAGGTATGGCCAAGAAGTGGCAGTTTTGAAAGAACAGTTATGACAGTGAATGTTTAAAAAAATATAATAACCTACAAAAACATCATATTACAGACCTCAAGGAACAAGAGAAGCGAAAATATCTGTTAAAATACATTTTACTCTTAATTAGTATGAATAAAATGGAAAGAAGACAAGTCCAAGAGTAGATTCAGTGTTACTGCATAAATTTTAACTTGTCTCAAACAATACAATTCTTACTGTGAAAATTAGCACCTATAATGCACGTATGTGAGTCAATAGTTTTTGGAATTCAGTGGCATTGAGATGATCATGCTTCCTGCTGAAACAAGAGGGGGCGGAAGTCAAAAGAAAAGACCCTCACTAGCTTTGAAGCAAGCTGGAACAGGTTGACCCATCTTAGTTTGCTACAGGTGGCCATGAAGAAGACACGTTTTGCCAGTAGTTCTCACAATGTCTCAATCTGAACGGTGGACAATCCTAAAATTCTCGTGGAAACTGGGGAAACCAGCATAAGCCTCAACACAGTGTATAGATATAAAGATCTTTATGTTCATGTTACCGTGCATCATAATAGATTTCTTTTTAACTAACCAACTAGACGCACTAATTATCCAAATTTATTCTGTTATAAAACTCTACATGTTTCGGGCATCCTCTCTGCCCATCATTAGGAGTTCTCTACTGTACATTCGGCACTGTTAAGTTTCATGCAGGTTTTTTTGATGACCACTTCCATACAGAGTCAGGATGGAACTCCTGACTCTGCATGGAAATGGTCATTCAAAAAATCTGCATGAAACTTACCAGTGCCGAATGTACAGTAGAGAACTCCTGATGATGGGCAGTGAGGATGCCCGAAACATGTAGAGTTTTATAACAGAATAAATTTGGATAATTAGTGCGTCTGGTTGGTTATTTAAAAAGTAGATAAAGATGTTAAGAAATATGCTGTATATGAATAGTAAAACTGACTTAAAAACAATCAAGAGTCACTATGGAATGAAGAGTGCAATGGCAGACCACTGACTTCAAGGAATGAAGAAAATGTGGATCATTTTTCCACAGTCAAGACATCAGATCGGTGTGTTATGACTGAACAGATATGAAATGAAACTACACAGGTTGGTTCAGAACATTCTAACAGAAGATGTGTTAATGTGACATATATGTCCAAATCTGTGCCCTGCATTATGACAGTGGACGAGATGGAAATCAGGAAGGTGACTGCTGAACAATCAATGCACGAAGAGGAAGTCCTATAAAAGATATTAATGGGGACAAATCTTGGGTCTTTGTCCATGATGCTGAGACAAAACTTCAGTCCTCTGAATTGCACACCAACATACAACCCCAAAAGAAAAAGTTGTAGGTCACAAAACCTCAGCAGGACATCTAGCTGAACACTGACAACTTGTGTTGGATTCTGTTTCCATAGGACAAACAGTAAATTCTGCCATTTAGCGACAGATATAGACAACACAAGACTGAACATAAAACTTAATAAAAAATAAAAACAGGCATTTTCAATTAACGTAATCATCCCTCTAACAGTAAGCAGACATACAGACCCAGCCACGTTTTACTCCTGCAAACAATCAGAATTAGTCATCTGCCAGTCTCCATCATTAAATTCATCTACTCATATGACAATAAACAAAAGGAAAAACCTCAACTTAGACATTAACATGACAGGCAACATATGTACATACTTAACTTTGAGGTAGGTTCACATAATCATTTTTGCCATGGAAAAGCAAAAGTATTATTATTGTGTGTCTGTCTGTGTCTGTATTCTTGCTTAGTTATCTGGCTTGCAAGTAAACGTGCTTTATTATATTGTCATCTGTGCCCTGTCTGTCTCTACTATACTGTTCACATTATCTCATGAACAGCACAACTCCCCCCACACACACACAAAATTACTGAACATAAAATATGTTTTGATTTTCTCCACAACTTTCGTCTGATTTCTCATTCACAGAAGAATTTAGCGGGATATCATCATAAATGTGCCTGTCTTCATGCAAAGTAGTGTTATTTTTGTCAGATTTTAATGAAACTTGAATTTTCTAGACAGATTTTAAAAAAATCCTTCAATATCAAATTTCACAAAAATCAATCCAGTGGGAGTAGCACTGCCCCATGCAGACAGATGCATGGCTGGAAGGACGGACGGACAGACACGCCAAAGCTAACAGTCACTTTTTTGCAATTTTGCAAACATACCTAAAAAATGCTACATATTAAGCCATCGCAAATATTCATGAATCTGTCATTCTCTCAATCAAATTTTAATAACTTTTAACAATTTTAATAACATTTTAAGTAACTGAATGACTGATAAACAATTTATAACACCAAGATCTCAAATACCAACCAATATAAAAGCGTACATTATTTGGTAGTTTCCTCTATGTATGAATGTCACTCAGGACTAACAGTGGCTTAATATCAAACCAAACATCAAGCCTCATGTGTTTAAAAAAATTAACTTCTTCACCACAAATTAGTTGTGTTGATGGTCTTTCTTTACTCAGTATATATACATAACACAATGGGATGTCCAACATTAAGGAGAAACAAATGGGTCTTGCATCATGATAATGCACCCTGTTACAACTCCCTTGCAGTGCATCACTTTTTGTTGAAGAATGGAATTCCAACACTCACACAGCCATCATATTCTCCAGCTCTTGCTCTGTGTGTGACTTCTGGCTCATTGTGAGACTTAAAACTGGGATGAAAGGTCATTGTTTTGCTTCATTAGAAGAAATTCAACAGCAAGCAACAGCAGGTCTCACAGCCATCACAAAACAGAACTTCCAGATATGATTCAAGCAATGGCAGTATTGAGGGAAAATGTATGTGCAGTAGGGCAGTACTTTGAGGGTAACTAGGTTAGGTTTAACACATATCCTGTTTTCTACAAATTATGCAAAGTTCAGGGATCTCGTTGCCCCTCCCATGTATTGTTTCCAACACCAATGGTAACATTCTCTAATAGTGAAACATTGAACCATTCCACGAAATGAAACTAACAATGTGCTACTTCATAACACAAATTTCTCCTGTCTGATGTTTTGTGTTTCATTAGCCTACGAAACAAGTGCTTACACTCTCCAACTTTTACAAAGTATGTTAAAACAATTTATCACAGCTTGTTTTGAAGTATGTATCAATACTCTGAAATATTCACTTCACTTCCAGAAAAAATGGTAAATACAAAACAACAAATACATATACACATACATTCTTTGGAATTACAACTTAGTTAAGGTTCTCTTCTGCAGTCTGGGACAGAGGAACCAACATTTTGGAGGAATTTGCTGCCAAAGGAAGCAGAATCTTTGAACTACTGGGTGGTACCTACATACCAGACTTCATGGCATCAACTTCCAGAAGACTGTAACTAGAATATTCACCACCACAAGCATTAGAAATTCCAAACAACTTGCCTGAAGTCATTCAGAATGGGGTTTTAAACTAAACACTAATTATACACTTAAATTCACTCTTTCAAATCATAAACCTTCAACTGGGATCTATATAGAATAAACATCTAAATTTCAAACAATTTATAGGTTAAAACATACAAAAATATGGGACTATATTAAAGACTGACAATTATCAATACTCTACTCACATTACTTTCACTTACACGAATAATTTTTATTTTGTTTCATACTTTCAATTCTTGTACTTCAAAAATTAGGTCTGTCATATGGTCTGACAGTGTTCTTTTTTTACAAAAGGGAGCTCGTCCACTTGGATCTAGAGCTGGCTTCACAAGCAGTAGTACTCCCAACAGCTGCTACGCAGAGTAGAACCATAGGTGATTCATTAACCCTTTAAAGCACAGTGGTAAATACAAGCACCATCTGCTTTAACATTACAAAAACCCAGCATTTTTCCATTCACGTTTATTACGATTCTCTGAATAAACAGCATTTATTTCCCCAACCACAGTTGGCAGGTCCACATAATTAAGATAAAGTGTGTTTACTGCATGGTAGGAAATAAACTTTTAAATAATATTTAGATAACACTCAGGCTTCAAAATGCTAAAATTACATATGATCTGATGCACAATACATACATCAAGGAACTATGAACAAATCAAATACTGTTCTGACTGGAAAATGCAACCAGAAACTGTCAATTGTGAATTCATGCCACTCATATTTAGTATGAGTATTATCATTTATCATGTAAAAAAAAAATCCCTACAACTCATTTTATACATACAGGCATCAAGGAAATTCATTCATTTTAAGAAATGTTGCGTAATACATTTTACCTTCCACAAAATGCCATTTATTTTATCTTTTCCTGTTCAAATAATATGTTTTTGATAAACCTTTTGCTGAAATTTAAATACCAAACTGCCGGATACAGGTTAACACCAATATGAGGTGAGACAGAAGTTACGATCCGCTAGACACATCCACAAGAATGTACTGTTCCTTACTTCAAGTAGGAGTCTACAGACACTGACATCTGCTTCATGTTAATGAAGAAAGTTTTTAGGATGAGACTTCATATATATATATATATATATATATACATACAGGGTGTCACAGGAGGAAAGGACCAAACTTCGGGA
>Ga0209629_10003718_pt1 | contig 11056 bp, 3 predicted proteins | sample TergutCu122P5_FD_187286 | JGI IMG/M metagenome (GOLD analysis project Ga0209629, IMG submission 187286) | Cubitermes ugandensis P5 segment gut microbial communities from Kakamega Forest, Kenya - Cu122 P5 (SPAdes) (version 2) | ecosystem: Host-associated > Arthropoda: Insects > Digestive system >...
GTGTATATATATATATATGTATATATATATATGTGTGTGTGCGTGTGTTTGTATATATAAGCCAATAAGCCAAATGTAAGATTTGGATTAGCAGGTCTTTAGTCTCCCTCATTACAACCTGAATTGAATCTTATGACTATTTACATCAATCAGTGCTAGTTGTCAAAAACTGATAGAGGACAATCCTGATGTAATGCATGTGATATCAATTATAATGACTCAAAGAGACCAAACTTCTCAAAGGAATGTAGTTTAGCTAATGATAACTTTTTTTTATGAAGGACTGCATGATAAGTCTGCTTGTATAACTATAAAGTATCTTTTAAATACTTATTTCCAGTCTTTTAGTGTGAAATGGTGATAACCAGTGTTTTATACTTGTAAATGTGTGACTTTGAACTCCATGATGGCATAGCTGTAAAGTTACTGCACCATATCATTACTATACTGAAATGTTAGAGAACTTAGCTTTGCATCTTGTTGTTAGATATTATATGGTTACACCACTGTAAGTATGTGATTCTAAATGGAAGTCAGTTGTGATGTAGAAGCACAGAAACTGATTCCAGCATTGAAATTGTTTTGTGGATTATATAATGTTTAGTGACCACAAAGATTGCAATGGACTCTCCTTGAACTGCACTGACTTCATAACTTCAGCTACATTATTATTACAGACTTAAATTGTTGTTATTATACAGTGTATCTGTAAATGAAGGATCATTTAATGCTTAGTAAATGTGGACAATGATTTTTCACCCTGTGCTTCATATGTTATACTTTTTATTTATTTTATTTATTTATTTATTGTTTCTCCAGATGAATAAGCTTTTTAATTAACTGTCTTACCACTCAATTTTGTTTCTAGCATTTAGGTGGGAGTCCATTGTAATTGTTAATGCTGCACTAAGATACTTCATATAGTGTATGAATCGTTGGCCATGGAAATGACTCTTCTTTGTTATGTGTTGTTGAGTCAGAGTTTATAGTGCTTCCAGTTTGTAGATTCGTGAAGTTTTCTGACATAGTTAGGCCAGGCATTTATCTCTGTTTTTAGCTTAAAAGAACATAGTGATGTTCTTTTGTTATTTGCCTTGAATCTCTTTATCAGAGATTTTTACTGATATGTTTGTTATTTATACTAATTTTTATTACTTCTTCGCTGGTGAATGTGGTTTAGTAATGATATCACATTTTTGCTTGTATATTTTAATATGTGATAGTAGGAAAAATGGTAAAGTAAATTCTCAACAGTAATAATTTGCTGCTGATTTTGTCATTGATATTGCCTATACCATTAGTACTCAGGGACTAGATCCTTCTCACTTTGTCTGCAGTTTCCTAATAAATTTATGTTTATACTCTTATGATGATCAAATCATCATGTGCTCATTACATACTTGTAAACTGTATTTCCTGTGTTCACGAGTCTTTGTAAAGTGATCCTAAGTTCTGTAAAGTGGGCATGTGTTCATTATTTTTTCACATCTTGTTTTGCTTCCTATCTTTTGTTTTTCCATGGCCAAAGATTATCAGTCATGATTCATCTTGGTCCTCTTCTAAACTCTTATTAAATGAGCTGATGCATGTTTAAAAATTCTTTTAAAAACAGTACTAATATTATGAAATATTTTTTGTCACTGAAGTAGTTTTCTTTAGGAGGTTGTGTTCAAGGTTTATAAATGCTTCCATCCCAGTGTTAAAAACTAGAAGATTTTAATTCAGAGTTTAATGGTACAGTTTTGTGATCATTCCTGGGTAGTCAGTAATAGCCCATATCTGAAGTGGATGAGCATTTTGCATAAGCGCCACTGTTTGTAGTGACATTGCACATGAAATTACACAGCACAGGTTAAGTTATCTAAAAAGGTGGTGTATAGAGGGTTCGTTATCACTTACCTGATAATTAGTTTGTAGGTATTGGCAGCAATAGTTCAGTTTTATAGTTCAGTTAAAGGCATTGAAGGCCTGGATTTTATTTAATTTTATATAGTAATTAACTTTAACTCTGAAGTTTCTGGGACTGCCAGTATACATTTTTAATATTGACATCTTATATGTGTTGGATTTCAGTTATTTTCCATTATTTTTTACAGTTACCATTATGTCATTATGTTGTTACGAACTACAATGTTGGTGCAGTATAAACTAGCTGGGCAGTGTAACATACTCTATATTTGCCATGACTTAATGGTTGTGATACTTTAACAAGAAAGAGTTGGTATATCGTCCTGGATGTTATTTTTTAGCCAAGGTGCTCCAGTGTTTATTTGGGGCTTGCTGCATGTTTTGGTAGATTTCCTATTCTTGTAAAAACTGCCATTAGGCTAAGTTGTTGTGCCTCTATTCTCCTAGACACACATGCAATGTGTTCTGTTGAAATTAATTCATGTCAGTGTGCAATTGTATGTGTTGTGTATTTAATATGATTGATACGCTTGTCCAGATCCTTTTAAAATATTCATCCTCTTGGGTCTTGGATGACACCTAACAGGACCTCAGTGTAATAACATTACATATTCCCATTTGCACTCGCACAATCTCATAACTTATTGTATGATTTATATATGAAATACTAATTAAATGGGCTGTGGTAGATTTAATATATTAATTGTGGGTGATATAATAACACTGTATTTCTAGATGAATAATGAATTATTCACAGATACTGATCAAAAATATTTTAGTGTAGTGAGGAATCCTAGCTTAGTGCCATGACAAATTTTGGGGCAGGTCAGGACCATAATAGTATGAGGTGCTCACTGTATTGTGCTGGAAGTTTATGCAGTAGTATTTTGTGTTGGCTAGATATCTAATAATCAAATGGGTGTTTCTGTCTTTGCATCATTGTATTTGATGTAAGTTTGCAGTATTTGCCATTGGTCACCAAAAAACATTTGTAGTGCAGTAAAAATAATTTATACAAGAAATGTGCATTGTATGCAAACAGACATTAGTAATGATTTGCAATAACATTTAACTGCCTAGGCAGTTAGACATAATTAGTTGCACCATATTTTATACCTGAAAATTCATTACTGTGTCACATTGTGTTATATGCATACATACATACATATACCATAATTTCAACTTTCAACGTGAATTCAGTAGCAGTGTAGTACAGTGAATGAGTTTTAGTATGTTTGCATACAACTGGTCAATATTGCTGCAGAATTATTTTATGTAAATGGCTATTCTTATTTATTTATACATGTCTTATTTATTTGATATTTATTAACTACATGCAAACCAGCATCCTGAACATATCAGGACTTAAAGAGCTTATATTAAAACTCCACTAGCATATTAATATTAAACTACAGAGAACACCTTCCCATTTTAGTGCAGAACAAATTGTGACCACCAATTGAGGACGAAAGTGAGCTGGCTTCTGGGGAAGCAGTGAAAGAGTTGTAAGTTTAGTCAGCCTAGAGGTTTTTATCGGTTTAAAAAATGAAGTAATGTGAATCTTAATTTAAAGGGAAAAAATGTTTGTAGTTCATATGCCTGGAGATGGGAATAAACTGTTTTCTTCTTTCAAAATCTCTGAAATATAATTATGTGACTGCTGGACAGGGACATAGTTTTATGTAAAAGAAAGCTATTTAATACTGTATTCACATAATTGTGATCTAGAAACCTCATGAATGAGAAGGCCCTGGCCTACTGGGGGCTGTTGTGCTGAAAAAAAAAGTCACACAATTATCAAATTTTAAATTAAAGAAATTTCAGTTGTACAAGTACGGTGAACATAATTCTAAGGTGGTCTTTCACTTGCCTTCTCTCAGAATTCAACCCATAGAATAATGCAGTGTTTCTCTGTTCATTTAACCCCCAACAGTCATATCTTAGTCGTTCAAAATGCAGTCTGAATTACTGAAACTTATGTTTTGGTCAGTGGAGATTTTAGACTACTTACATATAAATCGCCATTTATTATGGCAGCTTTGAGTGAAGATGCTGTTAGCAAACTGTACAACTTTCTGCATCATATCAAAGAATACAGACTTTCAACTTCCAATGTAATTTTTGTCTGAACAAATGAATGCCAGAATGTTTCAGAGCTTGCTTATCCTGTCTGTTGTAAAGAAAAGCATTTATTATGTGTGTCCAATGTGTTCTTGACCACTGGCACCTGCATAAACTCATTATTTTGGTATTCTTATCAATACACAATAAGTGCATGTGTTATGTTTGAAGAATGGGGCCCAAGTAAGTGGCTGCTGCATTGTTGGTGTGTATACCTGTCTGAAAGGCACATTTGTGTCCATAACATTTTTACGCATATCCTTTGTTCAAGTTTCTCGTAAGTATTGTAGTTGTATTACAAAATTAACCTGTGTTGGATATAAAATTACATTACGTAACTCTCAGTGATGTACGTTGAATGGTTTTCTTCTTCTGATTTTTCTTAAAATGTACAGAATCACGGTATGCAATAATTATTGGTATTACTACTACCTGATTTTATTGAACATGACTCGGAATTAGTAAGAACTACTAATTTAAATGACAAAACAATTCTGAATATTTATCCAGGGCATGTATTGTAATGTATGGGTATTTTGACCAGTACGTTTTATTAAAAAAAAAGACCGACAGTGTTTGTTGGTATGAATCCAAGTGGTGGTTGCTAGTGGTCAAAGATTGTGCTGTTTCTAATTGATATTCATGTTGTATTATCTATCCAGACACAAGAATGTTGGTTACTATTTGTGCATGTGTGTGTAACAATTACGATATGTTTTTTTTTTTATTTTCTTTCTGGTACAACATTTGAATTGAAATTTTACATTTGAGATAACATGCTATATCTTAGTGATACAGGTTACTATAATTCTTATAATATTTGCTATATTAAACAGCCCCAAATATATGAGAGGTCACAGGGCGTAGAAATTGGTTCATTAAATGGTATTGTGCCCTTCAGTATTACACCATACTCGATAAATGTGATTTACTCTATAATGGATATGAGAAATGACGCAAGTACCCAGCTGGATTAAAAAGCACAAGATATCAGGGTTAACAGTATTTCATCTAATGTCAAAATAAATATACTAAACCTCATTCTTCCAGAACTTATTGACTGAAGGTGTCCACATTCAATTCCTATGTTCAAAATGTTGTTCTAGTGCCAACATTGTTCTTGTGCTGTATGTTACTTCACATGCATTTGGAGCTTATCTAAGAACTGTTAGCTTCTAGCCAATAATTATGGAAGCATCATTATAGAAATTCAGTTCTTAAGAGCAATGTCAAAGAAAGTCAATAGCAACAAAAAAACATATAAATTGTATCAACTCACTATTCTGTAGAAGCATTCCAGTGCTTTAAGCCTGTTTAATAGTGTCACAAAAACATAATGAAAACTTTGTTCTGTGTTTCTTTATTAAGTGTGTATGCAGTACTGAAACTGTCTAATTTCATTGATAATTTCTGTAATTAATGTATCGTGTTACCAGTGTGAAAATTAATAACTTTTCTAGTGTTTTGAAATTGCAAGTTTCACTGGAGATGATATGTTTTGAGGAAGTGTTCATTAACCAGGTGTGTGTTCTGTAAGTCCCAAATTTTGGGTTGCAGTGCAGGGTCTTTAAAGTATATTTCTTTAATGTTTCAGCTTTTCATATGGGAATTTAGAGTATACAGGAAAGTTTCTGTGGTTAGAATCCATTTGTATATGTGTGTGTGTCATGAACATGCATATGTATACCTACAAGGTATTTCATTTAAAGAATTATGTGTTTGGTGTGAGGTTCAAAATTATGGTTTCAGATTATTGATAGAAATATATAAACTGGTTATTTTCACTGTTTACATAATCATTTGAGGGATGAATAGGTAGTACTATGTAAATGCAGGGTTAAAGAAATGATAAAATTTGGTAGGCAGCATTTTGCTTACATTTTGTGCAATGGTTTAAAGTGTCCTTTCTGTGTGAGAATTAAAAAATAAATATAAATTCAATATTACGCCTTGTTATAATTGTTCCTTCAGACAGCGTCAGCAGAGAATGATTTTGAGAATTCAAGTCTGCTGGAGCATTATGCCATGTTGACCATATAACTTCCTGGAAGACTTTTAATACTCAGCAGCAGTGCTGTGAGAACCTGAGAGCTTAAAGAGACAAGGTTTGCTTGAAGTCTGTTTGAAGAGCAGTGAAAGGGTAGCCAAGGGGAAAGTGATGGGATGAATGCTTACTGACTGTGGTGAGCATCATTGGCTGAACAGGCATGAGACACAGTACATAGCATGAATACCTGCTGTTTATGCTGTAATGCTAACATCACTGTGACTTTCTGTTGCTTGGGATTTCAGTCTATTTAAGGATTGCTTTTTAAATTCAAACTCTTGAAGAGTATGGATGGATTTTTAAAGAATTCACTAGCGAAATCTCCACACCAGGAAAATCTGCAGCCAGCTAGAAGCAAGAGTTACTGCAGGTTTGTGTAACTTTAAAACCATCTAATCTTAATAAAACAGATTGTGTCCATTTGTTTGTGCAACACATGTTAGGATGGTACGATGTGAACTAAGAGTCTTGGGTAAATTTCACCTATAAAGTTCTCCCTGTGCATGTTCTGAAGCCATACAGGGGAAGCACAGATACAGTTCCACTTATTCTTAACCTGGGCACTGGGTAGATGTGAGTGATCCAGCATCATGCCCTGGAAACTGTACCTGCACAGAAAGGTGTGTTACTGAATGAGGCTGTTAGTTGCTAACATGACATATAGCACAGGTGATGAATAAATGCATATGCAGCATGGGTGGAATGATAATTTTGGGAAAACTGATGTACTTGGATAAAAACTGGCTGCATTTCAGGGTTACCATATCTGTTGGAGCAAATAAGAGGACTTCTGCCATACAAGTTTATTTTCTTTAAAATATGTATGACAGAAACTCTTTTTTGTTAAATATGATTTACAACTAAGCATATATTCCAGTTAAACCAATTTTCTTCACAAGTGTGGAAATGTCATGTTAATTCTTAAAATACATTGCAGGTGGAATTTACTTAATGGATTCAGCAGACAGCCTGTTCCTCTCTTTTGTCTATATACTTAGCATTAGCGAGAAAACTCATTTGACATTCTCATTACATGCAGTAATGGTGAATGACTTACAAATAAGAGTGTGTTCTTTCACTTGTTGACAATGTAATATTTTACAAAAGAATTAAAATAATATGCTCGCATTAGTACTGAGTTGCCAGATGCAAATTGTCATTGGCATTTGTGACTTTCCCCATCCTCACACTGCTTTGTATTCTGTACCAGTCCAAACACTATGCTTATCTGTACGAATATAAATTTGGTTTTGATCAGTCTATAATTAAAAGCACTTTGCTTGAAGAACGATGTATGTTTTCACCTATATCATGTTTCCCTATGCAGGAATTTTCCTGAAAATTCATACTTGCAACATTGTGCCAATTTGCTACAAATGTTGGAAATTTAGTTTTGATGGGTCTAAATTTAAGGGCACTTTATATGTGGACCAATATACCTTTTTGCTTGTATCTTGGCTCCCATTAGAGGGATTTCACTCCATTCACACCTGGAACAACATGGGCATTCACTGAATACTTTTTAATATTGGTTGTGATCACTCTACAATTTAGGGAATTTTACATGGAAACCAATGTATCTTGACAACATTGGAGGGATTCACATCTGTGACGACATACATTCCATACAAACTTTGTAAGCTTGGTTTCAATTGGTCTATATCAAAGGGCACTGTACATGAAGACCGATGTATGTTTTTTTTGCCTTTATATTTGCTCCCATTAGGGGGATTTGTGTGAATATTAATTTCAGGGACCCAACATGCATTCCATACAATGTTATGAGTTTTGCTTTGATCTTTCAATAATTAAGGGAAATGTACATGAACACTAGTGTACTGTTTTGCCTTTATTTTGACTTGCATTAGCAGGATTTTCCTCAGTACTCAACCCTGGGGCATTACACACATCTGCTTGGTTGTGATTGGTCTTTAATTAAGGGCACTTTACATGAGGACCAGTGTATTGTTTTCTCCTATATCTCAGCTCCTATTGTAGGGATTTTTGTGAAAATATCTGCTGATTATTCTCTCAGAATTGAATGTACAGCAACCAACAAGTGAACACAGCTATCTTACAGGAGCGGGTTACAGTTAAAGAAACTAAGTATTAAAAAAAAAAAAAAAAACAGGGCACAACATGAACACCAATTGTGTCACATGTAATAGATCTCACAGAGTTTCATATGTCAATAAATTAACATTAAAAGTGCAGGTTGTTGGAAAATAATTACAGAAGAATAGTGTTAATAACATATTAATACCGACTGAGCTGAGAAGGTAGTGTTCACATTCCTTGTCACCGGCTTGTTGTTTATATAATTCGCTTACCTATTGATCACACTGCATCCGTTTTTGGCCGATTTCTTACACGGCAGACCCATCGGCCGAGCGTGTGGTCATACTGCACACACTCGTAGACTGAGATCACACCAGTTTTTAATGGGACTTTGTGTGGAGTGCATCAAAATGGAAGAACAATTGTTATTGTTAGAAAACCCTTTGTTGAAAATATTATTATTAGAGGATGAGAGAAGCAATTGGGTGAACCCAATTTTGACGAAAGAGAGAAGTTTGGCGAGTTTCATACTTTGTACCCAATGCTGCTGGAGTAAGCACTAAAATTTCTTCAGTATTTTAGAATGGGGCCCAACACATTCTGGTACATCCTACATAATATTAGGCCATATATAGAAAAACAAAGTAATTTTAGGAAATGTATTTCTCCAGAAGAACGGCTCGCTGTAACATTGTCTGCAAAAAAAAAAAAAATCTTATTGTGATATATAACAGCCTTTAATTATTATTATTTTTATAAGAAATTTCAAAATACATATTTAAGCACTTAGAGTTGATATTATACTGACTAAAACTCGTTCATGAATTAATACTGTTGGAAAACTGATTCACAGACTGCTGAAAACTGATAGGTGTTGTCAATACACACAATGAAGGTTCTGAAGGATAGGCCATTAGTGAATACAAAGCTGAGCTTGGACTCACTCGTGTTGCATTCGGTGATGGAGTTGTAGGATACGATTGATAATGATCATATGATCCTGTTGAAGTGGGACTTGGCACTACTGCTGTCATATCCTCTTCATCAGAACTTGTTGTAAACATGTTCTGATAGCAAGGTTCCTCCGTTTGGGGACATCACGAAGATAAGGCAATAGACTCATAAGAAAATGATAGTCTTCACCTTTCTCAAGTTCTTCACATGTCATTTTACTTTCATGCATTTTTTCAAACTGTTCGATCTTCCTCTTCTCCAGTGTAAGAAGCTGGTTGATAGCATCTGATTTAAGAATTTTCCATTTAATTTGTATATTAGGTTTCTTAAAGGGCTTCATACTTGGACCTGCAGGTGGATCTCTCTGAGCAGCACCCACAACTTCTGCTTCTTGTGTATCACCACTGGTGTTGCTGACCTTAAGGTCAGCATCAATGATGATGTCATCCGCCATTCTGTATTCATCTTCTTGATTATTGTCGTCAGCTGGCTCAGAAGCTTGGCTTGGCACAGAAGGGATACTGGTTTGCAGTTTTCTAGAAGAAAACATGTCAACCAGGAACAAAAGCTGTTTGTAATATTTCCGAGCAGATAGTGGGGAATTGTCAGGAGAGTCACTACCTGTATTTCTGTTTGAAATTTTCACGTGTTATCTGCAAACGTCGTCCCTCAAGTTTTGCCATTTCCCCTTGACAAGTAGACCTGAAGAGAGAGAGGGGAAAAAAAAAACTTAGAAACTCACACAAAACTGAAATCTGTTATGGAATTACCTGAAATTACTCTACATAACCCTTCTTATGCTTTGCATTTATTTCACTACTTGTTTTTGTCTTTCCAGATTCCTGTCTACGTGAATGGCATTCTGATCTCTGGCTTTTTCATATCGGATTTCACACAACACTATTGCAGGGGTAATTTATGACACCTGCAATGTCATTTGGGAGTGTTTAGTTGGGAAACATATGCCTTTTCCTACTGCAGATTTGCTTGAAAAGAGTGCAAAGGACTATGAACAATTATGGAACTTTCCAAACTGCGTTGCTAGTATCGATGGCAAGTACGTGCGCATCAAATGCCCTAAATTGTCTGGCTCGAGTTACTTCAATTACAAAGGCTTCTTCTCCGTGATCCTTCAAGCATTGGTTGATGCAAGATATAGATTTTTAAGTGTGGATGTTGGTGCTTATGGCAGGCAAAGTGACAGTGGTGTTTTTTCACAATCTAATTTGTACCAACATCTGGAATCAGGATCTTTCCCTTTTCCACATTCGAAACAGATACCTGGGACCACTACTATGCTTCCTTATGTCATACTTGGTGATCAAGGGCATCCTCTGAAAGGTTATTTAATGCGCCCTTATAGTACAGATAATGCAACAGTTTGTCGTGAAATTAAAATGTATAACTATCGGCATTCTCCAGCCAGACGAACAGTAGAATGTGCATTTGGCATACTTGTTTCAAAATGGAGATGCTTAAAGACCGCGCTACAAATTTCACCTGAACATGTTGACAAATCAGTTTCAGATGCTTGCCTATTGCACAGCCTTATCATAGACAAAGAGGGTACTGATAAAGCTACATTGCAGAAAATAAAATCTTCAGATACAGAAGAAGTTGGAGCATCAGCAATCAAAGGACCAAGACGCTACAATAGAGCGACGCGAGAAGCTCACAACATTCGTGAACGAGTTAAAATTTATTTTAACGGAGAAGGGGCCACTGATTTCCAATACAATCAAATCGACACCTATGTCAAATGAAAAACACTGAATGATTGATCATGTAGGTTATCCTTATTTCTAATCAAAATTTTGCACCGTAGTGCTTACATAATCCTTTACACCCGTAATTACTAATGTGAAATACAGTACTACGATGTAAAAAAAAAGTTCAGTCTACGACTGTACTGTTGAAGATGTAGAATAGCCGCCATCTTGTTGTTGCCATAACGTTTCCATAGTAACA
>Ga0209629_10003719_pt1 | contig 11055 bp, 17 predicted proteins | sample TergutCu122P5_FD_187286 | JGI IMG/M metagenome (GOLD analysis project Ga0209629, IMG submission 187286) | Cubitermes ugandensis P5 segment gut microbial communities from Kakamega Forest, Kenya - Cu122 P5 (SPAdes) (version 2) | ecosystem: Host-associated > Arthropoda: Insects > Digestive system...
ATCCTCTTTGTTACTCAGAAAGTAGAACGCGGGCTTGGCTTTTGTTAATTTAATTTCCATCTTCACAACGTTAATAATATGTGTCGGCACATTACAAATATCAGCATGAAGGCGACCGTTCATGTGGACCTCCTGGCTCTTTTTGACATGGTGTCATCTTGCGAGAAAGCCCGTGTTAGACACTTCATTGGGTTTGGAACAGTCCCCTGCCAGGAGGTTATCTTCGTCTAATTCCCAGTTCACCATCTTCAGGTGTGAATCTGTGGCGTCGGTAGCGTAGGTCAGTAACGTTTCAACGTATGCCCGGTAGTGGTAATTCTCGGACGCTTGCGAAATTTGAGTGCCATTCAGCGAAATTGTACATTGAGTGAATAGGGAATGCAACAGATTGTTTACACCTGCTACGTAATCAGTTTCTGCTAAATCCGTTCAATCTGTCTTGACCAGTTTTCCTCTGATAAACAATTTTATATTCGCGTCAATGTAGGTATCACTATCGGAAGGAATTAGGAACTCTATATCCGTCTGGTCTAAAGATGCAATAGGCTTCTATATGTCTTCTGTTGTTTCCAAGCATCCGTCCTGTCTAGCCTTACGCTCGAAAGATCGAACTCAGTACTGATATAGGATGGTATCTCCGCCATGCCTGAGTGAGTAATAGATTGCGTTACGCATCAATGTCTCTTTTTATAGGGGGCCGACGTTTAGTACCGCCGCCACGCTTTCGCTTAGGTGTTTTCCCCCTAGGTTTACGACGTGTGGAAGGCGCGCGTTTGCGTCTTTTAGCGGAGGGGCGTCTGGTGCGTAATAAAGGACGTCTGCGTTTGCGACGACCACCACCTGCCATCTTAGCAGGTAAAGTCTCCCGAATGTGTTTAGAAATGTTCTCTTTATACACCTCAGGGTTGTCAGCGATGTCGGAAAGAATGTGACTCCCCGTCTGCAGGGCTGCACGCCCCAATGCCTTGGCGCCTACTTTTGAACCTTTGAAGAGCCAAGGTTTAATCATCCGAAATAATGGACCAAAATAATTGCCGATTCCGTGCCCGCTTTGAATGAATGGGGGAAGGGTATAGATAGGGCCTATCCCCACTCCACCACCCGCCTGGTGCATATAATACATTGTAAGAGGGAACATTAATTTTGAATGAAAGAAACGAGCAGGCGCGCTGTGTATTTATACGCGTCGAAAATGTAATACCACCGTTGTTGGTATAATGCCTGCCTCGAACGCAGCAGGTTCAGCACTAGTCTCCCGTAGTTCAATGCGTATATCCTGAAAGAGTTTCTTTTCAACAGGTAAATAGTAAATGTTATGAAACAGGTGGCTTCCCAATTGTGTGGGGCAAAGTGTACTGCGTAATAAACGGACACATTCAGTTCCCACCATCTGAGGTGATATAAGGTCGCAATATACCAACACGTTTACGGAGCTAATGACGTCAATTAACTTCCCTCGAGTAAGTTGTCTATTAGGTGCTTTATAGGAGAGTTCCGTTAGGCCGACCTCCCAATCGGATTGGCCCCGGTCAATAGGTTGTGCGAGGTGAATCGTGTAAGCTGTCAGGGTATTGTCTGGAAACACCTCCTTTGAGGCGTTACTGAACAGCGTTACATAGAAGTAATTTCGGGGATGTCCATAATTTTCCTGAATGTACGCTTTAGGTAACCAACTGTTGTAAAATGGATCCCAGCCTTTCCACTGGACGAGTTATTCGGTAATGCCGCGCCTTGACCGGGTGTCTACGATTTTATCAATCTGAAACGAAGTACAGCGTACGATACACACCGGTAACTTTTCCCACTTTGTGCGTCGGAAGTGTAATACCACTTTCGTAGGTGTTGGTGTGGCATCATCTAAAAACACAATTTCGCGAAAGTCGTTACAAAGTGCCAACTCTATATGTACATACGTAAGCAATTGTTTTTGCACTGGAAAATAATAAATATTAGGAAACTTGTGATGACCTGTTTGTGACGGAGCAATAATGGTTCGCAACACACTTTTGAGTTCCGATCCTACGACCTGAGGTGCAATCAAGTCACGATAGACGAAAACGTTTTCTTCACCGATCGGGGCAACAAGAGCACCCCCTACAATCATAAGTTCTGGCGGTTTAAAGCTGATCTCAGCGAGGCCAAAATCCCAATATGAAGTCGAACCCAGGTCCACAGGGAGTGCGAGCCCATTCGTGAATGAAGTATGTGAATTCAGAGAATATATCTCTTTCGAAGCATCGCTGAACAGTGTAATGTAAAAGTCGTCTCGGTTGACGTTCATGTTGGCGTTTTACAGTTTCACAATGTCTGACGCTTTCACTCCGGACGATAACCCAACCATCTGACCTTGTGTTCCTTAATGCCGCGTCTCACTCGCGTAGACAGTATTTTATCTATTTTAAATTGCGTCTGTTTCGTGACGACTACTGGCGTTAGCTCTTCCTGGTAAAAACGTCCGCCTATGGGCTGATTGTTTAAATCTTGCAGTTCGTACACGGGCCTCGGGGTCCTGGGAATCACCTTTGAAATCCGAAATATTTCGCTGCTAACATTTTGTTCAGCTGATTTGGCAAATTTAGCTTTCTCCTTACTGATGCGCACATGTTGTCCTACACTGTATTTAGCCTTTATAACACGCTCTCGTTTGTTCTTCCTCTGTAACCTCTTCCATATAGCGAGTACGGCTGAATCTGTGACGCTTGCCGGCGCTATACCCGTCGAACTGTGGACCGTAGCATTATAGCCCGTGAGAACGTCTATATATCTATAACTATTTTTGAAAGTAAAATATTTGTACAATTCGGCCCGAATTGTCCTATGGGCCCGTTCAATACACGAACATTTCACGTCGGGGTTCTTGCAAACCAAAAACTGAATGCCCTCTCGCTTCAATAACTTTTGGAAACTCGAACCCAGGAATTCCTTGTCCTTGTTGGTTCGAAGCCTTGACGGGGCGTCGTTTGAGAGGTTTCATATACTTATCATCATTTAGAACTGATTCAAACGCTTCACTGGCGGTTTTTTATTTCAAGGGTACAATATTTAGATATTTTTTAAAGACGTCAATTAGTGTGAAGAGGTATCGGTGACCGTCATTGTGTTTAGCCACGGTCTGTACATCCACCAAGTCCGCTTCCCATAAGTCCATAATGTTATTAACAGTATATGGGTTTCTCGGGAATCGCTTCCGGACAGGTTTATGGAGGGTATTGGCGTCTTGTTGTTCGAACCACGGTCTTACAGCGCTGGGTTCGACCCCAGGCTTTGTCTTGGCTGTACGCAGAAGCTTCTCATAAGTACTGAAGCCTGCAGCACTGTTCGGGTCCTAGTATTCACTCGCGAAGGCAGTGAAATCCGTTATCTCGTCAAGCCAGTTGTTCTGGCCACCAGCCAGCTTCTGCTTAGCTTCCTGCAGCTGGCGGTGCAGGAGGGGGTGTTGTGATATGTAGTCAGGGGACACGTGAAACATCTTGCGTAACATGTTAGGAGCTCTTGAATAATCGTAAACAAGCGATGCTATCGTAGGCAGTACTATTGAGGGGAGGGGAACTAGGAACCCGCCGCTCTGAATAATCAATCTCTTCTTAAGAGCTAGAGGCACGTGCCTATTCGCAACAGTCCTGATTTGGCGTCTGATCTTGCGTAACTTCCGCTTCTTACAATTGGAGAGCCTTACGTTACCCTGTAAGACGTTAAGCGCGCACTCACCTGCGCTATTAATGAGTTCTTTGTCGCTATTTGCGAGTATGACTCTGCGTAATTTTGGACGGGCGTCTTTCAGAACCTGCAAGCTATGATAGTTCGACCTATCCGTTTCATCATCTATTGGCGCATACAAAGCGGGTGGACCTTCGTCCGGGAAGACATTGGTTCGAAACCTCAACATATCGTCTCTGTCTTGCGCGAAGTCTAGAATTAAATACCCGTGCGGGCGTTCCGTGGCGTTTCGAAATGACTTGCATGGTCTTGGACTATGTTCGGGATATACTTGGCGTGCGAGGAAGGTAAACTGATTTTTATCTCTGACGTTTTTCAGCAGCACTAAATATTTGGCGTTTAGGGAAATGTCCCGGCAATGCGTACCCTGATGGAAGATATTTTGGGTGAGGACCACACTGATATTTCGGTGATGGCTACCTTTTGTGAACAGATCACACACGCTCCGCCCGTACGCTTCGTTTAGGTCGTCAAGAATAATTAGTGAGGTTTCACCCCTGGCGTTGCCGTACGATTCATGTAGCCCCTCCTGATGTGTGATATTTAGTCCTAGTTTTTCGAGTTGCTTGCTAGGTACAGCTTTCTCTTCACTGTAGCACCAAATAATACCGCCCACGAAGCGTGACTCTGTACACAGGGACTTGAGGTTCTGCATTAGTTTGATGACGAAGGACGTTTTTCCACTACCTGTCGGCCCAGCAACAATACACGTAAAAGGGTGCTTAAACTTCACGTGATTCTCCACACACAAATGATTCAAGCGTGGTGTTACGACCCCTTTATATACCCAAACGGTACCGAGGTATTGTTCTGTAATCGCCTCCTCTTTAAAAATGACACCCTGTAGGTCTTGTCTTCAGGTTCGGTTACAATGCGTATCCTGCCGTCATACCTACAACGCTTCCTTTTAATTTTTTGTGACGTATGCACTGTCACCGTGTCAGTCTCTGTACCCCTCACCATCAATTGTTTCATAGCTTCAAAGTTTACCAGTTGCGAGGCGCTGTAGTTTAGAGTAATAACCCGCACCTTACACACGGTTGCCTCGGCACCCTTCTCTGTATTGTGCGTTCGGTACGCGTAATTTTTGGGACCTCCACTAACATATTCGGATATGTATTCGCACGGTTTTAGTTCCGACGTCATATCGCCCAGGCGGTCACCAGTAGTCACCAATGGCGCGTCATCACTTGGCTGTATTATAGAACGCTGCCCGTGTCTACGTAGAGCGCACGTGTCTGCAGAGTGTCGAGATAAGTGTACAGTTTCATTCTCCCGCCGGCTGTGACGAAACTAGCAATGACGTCAATGGTATGACGCATGACTGGAGCGTGTGCTTCGTTGGCATGCCTCCACGATATCCAACAAACAGTATTGCTTGCGAATAACAGGGATGCCACTTCGATGCCCGATGTTGCCAGAAATCTGTACAAGTCCTGTGGATCGGAGATCAGTTGTGTTGAGTGCGCATAGAATTCTCGCATAATTTACCCCAGAGTGAGTTGAAACAGAGTTTAGCAAGTCCGCGCTTTGAGGCGTTATGACAGATAGAATCTTTATTCAGATTTATTCCTTCACTCTGAACTCTTCAATGTAGCGTTCCTCATCACTCGGGGATCGAACCCAGCTCGGAAAGCCACTAGCTTCTGCTTTCAGTTTCAATGACGTTTTTATATATTCAACAAACAGCCCTCCTTCGCCAGATACCGTATCGTACTGTGTAACAGCATACTCGTATACCTCGTGAATTTCCAACACTTTGTAACCCTTTGTAAGGGTCACTCTAAGTTCATCTAGAACCCACGTGCCACTGATAGCCCGTTCGGCGTCAGAGAAATGCTGACACTGCCCCCTCATGTTTTGCTTCTCGACACGTTCTACACAAGCAAAAAATTAGCTTCTTGTCCCAGCGATATGGTAGCATCGGATGAAACAAGTCCTTGGGCGGAACGACTGTACATTAAATTAGGCCCTCCATCTGAAAACAGGCGTCTACGTTTTTGCACGTGTCCCCTTCGTGAATGATAGGGTGTGCAATTGGAAATTTGGAATCCTTGCAGATATACGAGTACAATGACATAATATCGCAATACTGAATTGTCTCTCTGTTCTCCTCTGCCTTATAGTGCAGACTCATTGCTTAAGTCCGACCCCCGTAAAGGGCATCTCGTGTGTGTAGAGGACTGTGGGTCACAATGGGGTGTGTTAGTAAGTGGGGTTTCATTTCGATAATTCGAGACTCCTGGAATTCGCATTCGCACATCACTTTGACGGTATACCCTGCATTGGTGATCAGTTCCATTCTCGCCATTGTCCGCTCGTACCTTTCTGCTAGCGTATCGTCACCTAGCGCTTTGAGGTCGCGAAACACAGCCGTGAAAGAAACACCCCATAAATTCGTAGACAGTACGTGGTTCGGCACAGTACCCATCTACACTGAGCCGTGGCAGTTCTGGCAATCTAACCTCGCGTCCGTTTCTAGCGTGTAATATCTTACAGTTGTCTTCCTCTTCCATATGGAGAATCCACAGCAATGCTTTCTTACTATAATTGCGATTGCAAGTGTATCCGCCGCTGGGGATGAAACCTATGGTATCTGGTTTCAGGAACCGCTTACAGAATACTTTATTACAGGCGGAGGCTATAGTACATGATTCTAAAAACACGTCCACGTTCCCAACTTCAATGAAATCTCTACGAAACGTCTGACACGCCTGACGTAGGAGAGTGACGTCATCTTGGCAATATTGAAGCAGCACGTGTCTGTTATCAAAGACTTCTGCATATCATACCACGTCATGAATTCCCTCCGTTCCGATTCTCTCATTTGATCGGCGCCATACTGCTCGATGCCAGGGATGGGCCCCACGTAATCCCTATTTACCAGCATGTTGAAACTTGCGGTAACAACGATTAACACGCTATGAGTCCGAAAGCCTCAGGTAGTTTGCGCAGAGCCGTGGGAAGGAAAGAAATGGAAGCTAGGAACGTCAGGTTATGGATTGTCACATAGACAATTCTTTGCCCATTCAAAATTAATTTCGGGGTTAATTTTAGCAGAATAGCTCTATCCAGAATGAAGTGAGCATCAAATCCTTTCGCGTTATGAGCAATAGCAACTACTTTCTCACACCACGGTCGTTCCTTACAAAGATAAGTAAGTAGGTCGCCCATTGGATCATCCCAGAACGCGTGTTGCGTCCTACCACAGCGCACACAGTCCGCGTCAATATCAGGGTCCTTTTCGCAGACTGCGCAGAAATGTTGAAGGCAAACAAGATTCGGAATGTGTACAGATGCTGACTCAGTTAGCTTCGTGTCTTGTGTTGTTTCAAAGTCATAAAACACGAACAAAACGTTATCGCTTCGAGGCAATTCGTTCGCTAGTGGTCGCATATAACAGTAGTGGCCTGCCTCCCTATTCTGCTGACAGAACAAACAGTACTGTTTGAAGCATTCATGTTTCTGCCGCGGATTTATTAGACTTTCACTTTGCGCAGTTCCTCTTTTGCATACATACAGGCTTCCCCTTCAGCTTATTTTTTGTATGCTTCTCGAAGCATGCCTGACTCCCAAACGTTCTATTGCATGACCCGCACGGGATTCGAACATGGGTACTTATGCATGGTGGAATGAACATGCAATCTTTACACGCCTCCGAACACTTGTGTGTAACGCCGCTGTCACAGCTCTTTCTACAACCTGCACATATGTACTGCTTAGACATGGCGCCTGTTAGATTCGCTATGACGTGAAAATGGCGTGTTACGTCATCGTACAACAGATTGACTCTCTTTTCGGATGCCACCTTCCCTTCAAAGATTATATCCCCACAATTCAATCCCCCGTAAACGACGATCTTGTACTCTGAAAAGTGGTCTTGGAATCGCTGGAGTTCGGGAACCCACCCACCGTTTTCCAAATTGATTCCTGCTGATTGCAACAGTTGTTGAACGACGGGACGGATTTTATTGCCTTGGCTATACGCTTTGTAATTTGGATCCTTCGTTAGCCGTGCAATCGCGATTACTAGCGCATGCGCCAAACAATCGGTTTCAGCTTTGGCTTCTATTATGCTACGTTTCACGTGCGCCATTACAGATAGTGGTCTGCCCTTTGATCTGAGTGCCTGTTTTTTCCCGAATCCTACAGGCATCCTGACACTCTATTACAACAATTAACCTGTCCAGGGCGTTAAAACGTGCGTTTGACTTTGCTACCTTACTGAATACCGACCATATTACCTCGGCTGATAGCTGCTCCCTCCGTCTAAAACTGTAACCTATTGCCTTATCTTGCAAATTAACCTCATTACGGATTGTGATACCCACCATGTCACTATCATTGACATCGCTTAGTGCGTAATCAAAAAGGTCATTCACGCTGGCTTGGAAATGCGTTATGGCATCTGAACTGTCCCCTGCTGCGGGAGGTAGAAGGCGTACGATTAACTCTGTTCCTGCTGCTCTGAATCGATTGTACTGTCTGGTGGTTTCACTGTCTATTGTGAATCTAGGCACTACGTACTCCCATCAGTCCGACACACTACTGCCTGCTGTTAAATTATCGTTCTCGCTGTCTGACTCTGCCATGCTGCTTCTCTCTATAACAAGATGCTTCTGTTTGCATTGTTCCTAACCCATGCGCATACGTACTGAACACACTATTCTTGCTTAGCACTTACCTCTTCAGCGGCTCTGTACATCTAAGTAGTGAGATTCTCCCTTCCGTACCCATATTTATATCTATAATGACGTCATGTGCTTACTTCCACAGCTCTGCCGATTCAGCATTTCCAACCACTATAAAAGAGCGCCCTGCGAGCCACCCGTCCTCTTGTTCGCTGCCATCGTTCGTCTTGTTTCTCCGTCCGACACCCCAACCGTAAGTACTGTCTTTTATGTTCACTTTCTAACGATTGTTTCACAGAACTCCGTGCTATCTGAGGCCTTCTCGTTTTCAGATGGCTGCCTTCGCTCAACGCTTTAATGACGTCACTAGCGATATCATACATACCAGTGAGTTGTGTATAGGAAGTATCCCATTGAACGTGCGGACAGGCTGACTACACGATTCGGCGAAACGATCCTCGTCAGTAACCGAGACCGAGACAGCCCGATCAACCTCAATATAAAGTGTTTCTTCCACAGCGTTACGCAGCCGCTTTCAAGGACGAGGATGTACAGGCCATTAACGATGGGGCGGCTGTGTGATATCTGGTGTCCAAAGGCCGCTGTCCGAAGACCAATGCCTATCAATTGTCTGTTGAGTGACTTTTTCAGAAGGACTGGGTTCCCGCATCCTCCAGGTGGGGCAGATGTATATAGTGTGTTGTGGATATCTCTTTCAGCTTGCGTCTACGGGACCTAAGAGTGCGTGATGTTTCCTATACTTTACAGACACTCGTAAGCATGCTCGTCAACGGTAAGAAATTCGAGGGTACCGTGGACTACGCCAGTGCCGACATGCGTTTGCAGTTGCGTACTGGGCGTACCGATACCACCTGTATCTCGCAGTTTGTTCCTATAGTGTTCCTCCACGCCCAGACAATTTAGAAATTGCTATTGGCTTTACATGCTCATCACATATGTTGTTTTCTGACTGGGACGTTTGCTTTGTATATGGCAGGACGGCTGGATTCGCACGATGGCCTAACCCTGATTGTTGCCTTGGCTGATTATGATTCCATTCCTATATTACGCTGGCTGATGCAGACGCCTACTACACCGTCTTTCGCCATTAACGATACCTTCCAGTTCCTCCTAATTGATGACCTGGACGCCGAAAGGGACCTCTACCATTATTACGTGTCGAGTGACGATGTGACGTTCAGAGTTTCAGTTTTAGGGATTGACACTGACAGACTGTTCCCCCCTGTCGAACGTTGACCTAGTCCACTTTGTGTGAGAGGAGTTCATGCGTTTTACGTATAAACGGTATGCCTTGGCCCTCACACCGCAAGGCGCACGGTCTCTTGTACCTCGCTTGACGTTTGTAAAGCATTACAGAGTGGAAAGCGACGGGTGGAAGGATAGGGGGAACTGTGGCGACTGTCGCGACCGAAACATGGACCTTCTCCCGTTTCATGCGTGCGATCTTAGTTCCACGTGCGCATGTAAGACCTGTACAAGGCAATCTCCGACCCTGGCAGATTGTGCCCGTCACGTCCTCTTTTTGTACACTATGAATTTACGATTATTTAGGCTCAGGTACGACACGACACATGACCAGTACGTGTATGCGGTCCGTTCGAATCGTGTGCCGCAAGCCACGCTACTACCTCCGCAGGCGCCCCGGATTGTTGTATGGTACCTGTGACGTATCGATACACAGTCTAGGTTTCATCGCGATTGTCTTAGCGCTGGGGGTGCACCGCCATGGCTGAACACCGCGGAACGGTTGTACACCAGTAACGCGGATCTGATCCGCGACCTCGTGACATACAAGAAGGAGCTCTGGTGTCACAACTGCGAGAAAGGTATATTCTTTCCTGTATCGTGTGTCGAACACGCTGACACACTCCCGGTACCTGACGGTGCTGACGTCGCGCAGATGGACGACGTCTCCGAGGATGAACTGTTGGACGTCATCTCCAATAGTGATGACGATGTGCCCCAATTGGACAGCGACGAGGACCTGTTCCAGGTGGACGACTAGGAGATTGGAGGTAAAGTCAGGGGGGTTTTTGTACTTTCTCTCTCTTTTTCTTACAGTCGCATCATGTCGCTGTCCAATCATGTGGGCGCGGGGCACCGACACTCCACCCTCGATAGTCACCCTCGGACGATGGGTGCGGCCAATGTCGTCACACGCCTTACGACTCAGGCGTTTACTGGTCGCGCTCTTCCGATGGAGGTGCATCAGCACTACGGTTTCGAGTTCCACCTCCTCCTGACAGACACGTCGTGTATACAACGGGTGTACGACACTGCGTTGACGATGCGACGTGTCTGTGCGCAGCTAGGGATGGACTCTGCTCGTGCGTCTTTGACGCGGACCGAATGCTGGCATTGCCCTACGAGGTCAAACGGTGTGTACGGGACCGCCCCGTGCCCTGCATGGTTGGGAGGTTCTGCGAGTGCGCGGGTTGTATGATGTTTAAGGAGGAGTTTTGCGATCTCCTACGCTGGCAATTTAAGGAAAAGCAGCGGACCCAGTACAGGCGGAACGAAGTCTGCCTTTTTAGGTGCGGAAATGACGAACCTGCGGACTGATGGTAAGCACCTCTTCTTTTACAGATGCTGCTGGACGACCTGACTGAACATCTCGGCCCGTTGGAGGAGTGTCCTACGTACGTACTTCAGCACCTTTTCTTCATCGTCCCAAACCTACGCGCAC